>OLOC01001682.1_pt1 | contig 12087 bp, 10 predicted proteins | sample 1643111 | NCBI WGS metagenome assembly OLOC01 (sample SAMEA3136633, study PRJEB25190) | human gut metagenome
ACGGCAGATATGGCATTGATGACAGAGTCGGGGAAAGCAGTTATGATCTTTCTTATGTTGATAGGAGGATCGCCAAGTTCGACTGCCGGAGGTATGAAGACAACAACATTTGCTGTTTTGATATTAAATGCGTTTGCAACATTTCGAAACCGTGAAGACGCAGGCGCTTTTGGACGAAGATTTGACGGGCAGGTAATAAAGAATGCGGCTACTATAGCGATGCTGTATTTTATGCTGCTTTTCTTTGGGGGGATAACGATCAGTGTTTATGAAGGCCTGCCGGTACTGACTTGTTTTTATGAAGCAGCTTCTGCAGTAGGAACAGTAGGACTTACATTAGGAGTTACACCGGGACTTCACATAATATCACGTTTGATATTGATCGCACTTATGTATTTAGGTCGAGTAGGAGGAATGACATTAATATACGCGGTATTTTCCGGAAAGAACAATAATGGTGCAAGAATGCCATTAGAAAAAATAACAGTTGGATAAAAGGAGTAAAAAAAATGAAAAATATTTTACTTATTGGTCTGGGACGTTTTGGGAAACATATTGCAATGCAGCTAAACCAGATGGGGCATGAGATTATGGCAGTGGATATTAATGAGGAACGGGTAAATAAAGTCCTTCCTTTTGTTACGAATGCTCAAATTGGAGACAGCACGGATGCTCAATTTTTGGAATCTCTTGGAATAGGGAATTTTGATATTTGTTTTGTTACGATTGGTGAAAGCTTTCAGAATTCACTTGAGACAACATCGCTATTAAAAGAACTGGGAGCAAAACTGGTAATCTCCAGAGCTGAGCGAGATGTACAGGAAAAATTTCTGTTACGTAATGGTGCAGACAAAGTGGTTTATCCTGAAAAACAAGTGGCAAAATGGGCATCTATCCGTTATACAGACGATCATATTCTTGATTATATGGAAGTAGATGCTTCTCATGCAATATTTGAAGTTGAAGTTCCCCGTGAGTGGATTGGAAAAACAGTAGGAGGACTTGATATCAGAAGAAAATATGATATAAATATTCTTGCAGTAAAGAATGAGGGAGAAGTCAGTATAGCGGTATCGCCGAATACGGTTCTTATTGCCGGAAGTACGATTCTCGTGCTGGGAGATTATAAGGCAATTCAAAAATGCTTTCATATCTAGGGACAAGAGGTGATAAATGAATGGCAAAGACAGTTCTGGTATTGATCGTACTTGTGATGTTCAGTATAGGGCTTTTTATAGTATCTAAAGTTGGTGTTTTTCTTAAAGAGAGTAAAAAAGAAGCTTCTGATGAAAGAGAAGGAGTACAATTAGTAAAAATACTGGAAGGAATACCAGGTGAAAGAACAAAAGTGAATATGAATATTCAAGATAGTGCGTGGACAAAAAGACAGAAAAATCATCATCCCATATATATTGAAAAACCATCGATAAAAGATTATTTGTTGACATTTTCAATATTTGTAGGTTGTACGGTGATCGGTCTGGTTTTTCAGAAACTTCATTTCACAGATATCAATATTGTTACAGTGTATATTCTTGGTGTGCTGGTCACATCTATTGTAACGGATGGTTATCTCTGCGGTCTGGTGGGATCGTTTTTAAGTGTTGTTCTTTTTTGTTTTTTTCTTACGGAGCCACGAATGTCCTTTCAAACATATGCAGTTGGCTATCCGGTGACATTTTTAATAATGTTGATATCTTCAGTGCTTACCGGAACTCTTGCTGCCAAATTAAAAGATCATGCCCGGTTATCTGAGCAACAGGCATTTCGTACACAGATCTTATTTGATACGGACAGATTACTTCAACAGGCGAAAAACAGTGAAGAGATTCTTTGTGTTACCTGTAAGCAGCTGGTACGTTTGTTGAATCGAGATATTGTTGCATATATTGTGAAAAATAATGATTTATCAGAAGGAAAGATGTTTTTTAATAATACTAATAAAAGAAATGGAGAATATCTGACATCTGAAGAACAGTGTGTTGCAAGATGGGCATATGAGAATGGACAGCGCGCTGGAGTAACAACAACTCATTTTAGCAGTGCAAAATGTTTGTATCTTTCAATCCGTAGTGGAGAAAGTGTCTACGGAGTGATTGGAATACCAGTTAAAAAAGATGCAATGGATTCTTTTGAATATAGCATTTTACTTTCTGTGATCAATGAATGTGCGCTTGCAATGGAAAATTCACAAAATGCAATAGAAAAAGAAAAAAATGCTATTCTGGCGAAAAACGAACAGCTGCGGGCAGATCTTTTGCGAGCAATTTCTCATGATCTGAGAACTCCGCTTTGCTCTATTTCAGGAAATGCTGATATGTTGCTGAATAATGAGAGATGTTTGGATGATATAACAAAACAACAGATATATACAGATATTTATGATGATGCAGAATGGCTTATTGGTGTTGTAGAAAATCTGTTATCTGTCACAAGATTAAATGATGGAAGATTGAAAATAAAATTCACAGATCAGCTTCTCGATGAAGTTATTGCAGAATCCCTGCGACATATCAGCCGAAAGCATGATGCTTATAAGATTCAGGTGGAATGTGAAGAACTGATTCTCGCACATATGGATGTTCGACTTATCATTCAGGTTCTTGTTAATTTGATAGATAATGCGATAAAATATACACCGCAAGGTTCAACCATATGTATTCGCGGATTAAGAACAGATGGCAGAGCGCAAATAAGTGTAGAAGATAATGGACCGGGGATTGCGGATGAAATGAAATCGCATATATTTGAGATGTTTTATACCGGAAAAACTACGATTGCTGACAGTCATCGTAGTTTGGGGCTGGGCCTTGCATTATGCCATTCGATTATTGAAGCACATGAAGGGGAATTAACACTTAAGGATAATTATCCTCATGGCTGTATTTTTGTTTTTACATTACCGTTAAGTGAGGTAACACTAAATGAATAAAACATCAATTCTTATTGTAGAAGACGATCGCCCTATACGAAATCTGATCGTAACAACATTAAAAACACATGAGTACAAATATCTTACAGCAGAAAATGGGAGAGAAGCGATTTTGGAAGCATCTTCACACAATCCGGATATCATTTTACTTGATCTGGGGCTTCCGGATATGGAAGGAGTAGATGTGATAAAAAAAATTCGTACCTGGTCCAATATGCCGATTATTGTTATCAGTGCCAGAAGTGAGGATTCTGATAAGATTGAGGCTCTTGACGCAGGTGCGGATGATTATATTACAAAACCTTTTTCAGTTGAAGAATTGCTTGCACGTATACGTGTTACACAGAGACGGCTTGCGGTTATTCAGACTGGTGAGATACAGAAGACGGCTGTTTTTATTAATGGAGAACTGAAAATTGATTATACTGCCGGCTGTACTTATATGAGAGGGGAGGAGTTACATCTCACACCTATTGAATACAAACTTCTTTGCTTATTATCTCGTAATGTAGGTAAGGTGTTAACACATACTTATATTACACAACAGATATGGGGAAGGTCTTCAGAAAATGATGTTGCATCTCTTAGAGTTTTCATGGCAACTTTGCGTAAAAAACTTGAATCAGATAAGAATGAAATTCAATATATTCAGACACACATTGGGATTGGGTATCGAATGCTGCGGATAGAGTAAGTAACCTTTGATTATTTAAGATATAGATAGGTAAATACAGAATTATCTGATATAATGAAGCTACTTGTATTGAAAATGAAAGAGGAGGAATAAGCAGTGATTTGTGGAATGACATATTTTCAGATATGCCTGTATTTCCTGGTCTATTCTTTTGGAGGATGGGTAGTTGAAGTTATTTTTCATGCAGTTGCGCTTGGAAAAGTAATAAACAGAGGATTTCTGAACGGACCGGTCTGCCCGGTATATGGCTTTGGTGTGCTCTCTGTTTTTGCCCTGCTTAATACGATTCAAAGTGGTGGACATCAGATGAGTGAAGGAATGATCTTTGTATTTGGATTTGTTCTTGCTACAGCGGTTGAGTTGATCGCAGGATGGCTGCTTGATGTGTGTTTCCATGCAAGATGGTGGGATTATTCAGATAAACCGTTGAATTTTCATGGATATATCTGCCTGGAGTTCTCTCTGATCTGGGGCCTTGCAATCGTTATGGTAGTAAAGGTTTTTCAGAAATATGTAGAAAATCAGGCGTCTCATACACCGGCAACCTGGGAGTGGGTTGTGATAGCAATCTTATATGCAGTGTATCTGACAGACTTTATTGTAACAGTAGCAGTTATCCGTGGATTGAATAAGAAACTTACCAGATTGGATAAAGTCAGCTCAGATCTGAGAATTGTGAGTGATAAGCTTAGTGATACACTGGCAACGACTACGATTGATACAGCGCAGAAGGTTGGCGAAAGAAAGGTTCAGGCAGCACTTGCAAAAGCCGAACTGCTTGAGACGACAGCTGCCCAGAAAGAAAAAACTGTTGAAATGCTCCGTATGAAAAAAGCAGAACTTCAGGCACAGTTTGACGAGTTATCCAGTTCCATCACAAATCATACTGTATTCGGTCAGGGACGACTTCTTAAAGCTTTCCCTGAGATGAAACACAGAGATTACTTTGAGCTGATTCAGGAATTGAAGAAAAAACTGAAATAAAATGAAAACAGCTTTATGATAAGAAAACGAAACAACATAGTTGTATTATAGAAGAAAGATTAACAGGCACTCGCCCTATCTCTCCATAACTCTCCATAAGTGATACCCGTATTACCTTTTTGGGATTTCTACTTTCCCTAACTCGGTCTATCACACCATATCACACCGTAAGTTTAGTATTACGATAGTATAAAGAAAAGCCTTAACCATTTGTTTCGTGGTCAAGGCTTTTGTTTTTACTGTATTTCTTCTATTTCGCCAGTATCTTTGTTCACATGATATTCTTTGAGAAATTTACCACTGAAAAGCAGTTTTGCATCATGTTCTTCTTTGTCAACATATTCATATTCAGAAAAAAGCAGAACCCGGCAGTAATGCAGAGTTCTGTTTTTTGTTACAGCGAAAGAGAGAGCTTGACAATTTCTCCAACTCCTATATAATTAACAATGGTAATTATCAAAGATAACTATATAGGGGCTTTTTATGACAAACGAAAAAGTTAAGAGGATGCTTGATGCATGTTATCAGGCAAAGAGAATAAGGGAACTGCTTCCACCACTTCCGCAGGGAGTCATGCCGTCTTATATTCAGTATATGGATACGATCCAAAAGTTGGAAAAGCAGGGAGTTCAGGTAAAGATTTCGGATATCAGTGATGCAATGAATCTGCCGCGCCCGGGTGTGACCAGAACAGTAAAAGAGATGGAAGCAAAGGGATATCTTCACAAGTTTGCATCTAAAGAGGATGGACGCGTCACATACATATCCATCACTGACGAGGGGAAAAAATTATCACAGAAATATGATCAGGATTATTTCAGTGAACTGGCTTGTTCTCTTGGTGACATTTCCGAGGAAGATGCGGATTGTATGATCCGTACGATTGAAAAGTTCTATCAGATTATGTGCGAGAGGAGAAAAGAATATGACAAACGATAAAGCAGATTTTACACAGGGAAGCATCCTGAAAAAACTGGTTGCATTTATGATGCCGGTTCTTGGAGCCTTGATCCTGCAGGCTGCGTATGGTGCAGTTGACCTCCTGGTCGTAGGTAGATTTGGTTCCACATCAGGGCTTTCAGCAGTTTCCACCGGAAGCCAGGTGCTGAACCTGGTAACCTTTGTAGTAGTTCAGTTTGCAATGGGAATTACGGTCCTGATCGCCCGTTATCTTGGTGAAAAAAGACCGGAAAAAATTGGAGCTGTCATAGGTGGCGGCGTTGTTGTATTTACGATCATCTCCATAGCATTGTTTTTTGTAATGGTGTGCTTCGCACGTCCGATTTCTGTACTGATGCAGGCACCGACTGAGGCAGTTGATCTTACCTCCAGTTATGTACGTATCTGCGGTGGCGGAATCTTTTTCATTGTAGCTTATAATCTGCTGTCAGCAATTTTTCGTGGGCTGGGAGACAGTAAGTCACCGCTGCTTTTTGTACTGGTTGCATGTATCGTAAATGTGATCGGAGATATGGTCCTGGTAGCCGGATTTCATATGGATGCAGCAGGCGCTGCAATTGCAACGGTTACAGCACAGGCGCTCAGCGTTGTATTTGCCGTGCTTCTTCTTATCAAAAAAGATCTGCCGTTTACGATCAAAAAAAGTGATTTCAGACTGAACCCACAATGTAAGAGATTTCTTCAGATTGGTTTGCCACTTGCATTGCAGGAGTTCCTGACTCAGCTTTCCTTCCTGGCACTCTGTGCCTTTGTCAACCGACTTGGTCTGGAAGCCTCTTCTGGATATGGGGTGGCCTGCAAGATCGTTAACTTTGCAATGCTCGTACCAAGTTCACTGATGCAGTCCATGGCGTCCTTTGTATCCCAAAATGTAGGTGCAGGAAAGAAAAAACGTGCAAAACAGTCCATGTTTACCGGAATCGGAGTGGGACTGGTGGTTGGATGCCTGGTATTTGTGCTTGTGATGTTTAAAGGGGATGTAGTCGCAAGTATTTTCTCAACCGATGCCTCAGTTATCCAGAATGCCTTTGACTATCTGAAAGGTTTTGCACCGGAGACAATCGTAACTGCAATTCTGTTCAGTATGATTGGTTATTTCAATGGAAATAATAAGACCGTCTGGGTTATGATCCAGGGACTGGTCCAGACACTTCTGGTTCGATTGCCGTTGGCATATTATATGAGTATCCAGCCAAATGCAAGCCTGACCAAGATCGGTCTGGCCGCACCGGTGGCAACTGTGACAGGAATTATTTTGAATGTGGGATTCTTTATTTATCTGAATCGCAAAGAAAAAGCAGTTACTTCTCCATCTTCTTAAGTTCGGGCAGTACAGTACAGAGCATGGTCACAAAGCAGATGCTTCCGCCGATCACATTTGACACAGGTTCTGCCAGGAACACGCCTTTGGTTCCCATGTGCAGGGCATATGGCATCAGGTAAGTAAGCGGAACTACAATGAATACCTTGCGGAGCAGAGAGAAGAAGATTGCAAATTTCTTCTTATTCAGAGACTTAAATACAGTCTGCCCGATATACTGCAGATCCATAAAAATAAATGCAGCGAAATACTGTTTTAATGCAATCACTGCATCTTTCAGCAGCATGGTGTCGGAGCTGAAGATCCGGATCAGAAACTCCGGGATTAAAATGATCATGCTCCATGTAACAGCAGTATAGATAAGAACCATGACTGACATTACAGCACCGGCTTTGCGTACGTGCTTCGGACGGCGTGCACCATAATTGTAGCTCAGGATTGGAGATGCTCCCTCATTAATAGCATGAAGAGGTGTTTCCACCAGCTGGCGTACACTGGATACGATGGTCATAACAGAGATATAAATATCGCCACCCGTGACAGAGAGTACATTGTTGCAGCAGATTGTTACCAGGCTGTTTGTCAGCTGTATGATAAAGCCGGCAGAGCCAAGACTTACAATGTCTTTGGCATAAGCAGTACATTGTGAAATTTCATTTTTCCTGAGAAAGCGGACTTTTAATTCTGATTTTCTGGTAAGGAAAAATAAAACAAAAGCCGCGGACAAAGTCTGAGAGAGTATAGTAGCTATTGCAGCTCCCTGTACTCCAAAACCAAGGACAAAGATAAACAAAGGATCGAGCAGAAGGTTTGCAACAGCTCCGATGGCAACAGAAAGCATACCGATAGTTGAATAACCCTGGGCGTTGATAAAAGGATTCATTCCGATGGAGATCATAGACGGCAAGGTTCCGATCAGGTAGATCATTATATAAGGATAAGCATAAGTAAGGGCATTCGAAGAAGAACCGAATACGACCAGGATCGGACGGGCAAACAGAAAGCCGATGAGCATCAGGAAAACACCGCAGATGCAGAGCATGGAAAAAGAAGTATCCATGATCTGGACGGCAGTGTTTTCCTGTTTTTTTCCTCTGTAAATGGAGAACAGCGGCGCACCGCCACTTCCGAACAGATTAGAGAAGGCCGTGATGATCACGATGATGGGGAAACAAAGTCCTACTGCGCCAAGTGCAGTAGTTCCTACTTTGGGGATTCGTGCGATATAGACACGGTCAACGATGTTATACAATAAATTTAAGATCTGAGCGACTAGCATGGGCAGAGTTGCACCCAGAATGTTTCCGGTCACGGTCCCGTTTTCAAAGTCAATTCTCTTCATTTTATTCATGTCCTTTAAACGTTATTATTAACTGAGTATAGCATTTTATTAAATATATGTAAAACGCAGTGAAGTGGTGAATGTAGTGAATTAAGTAATCATTGACAGCGTTTTTTTTACGTGTTATGATGAATTCGATTTTGAGAGACGAAGATGCAGAGTAACAGACAGAGTCTTTTCAAAGCAATTGTTTTGGACCACCCGTCAGGGTTAAGGCCATACGGACAGCCGGGTCCACTGCCGATTATGGTAACTTTGGTTGCCTTATTGATTGAGTTAGAAGCTCAAATTTTATAAGTAGGTTCCTTTGATAACCGAGATGCGCCCAAAGCGCAGACTTGTGAAACGATCAATAAGAGTAGTAAAAGTATGATTGCTATATAGACTCTGACACGCATGCGAATACAGATCAGACGCAGGTTTGTGGCTTAGTGCCCTAATCTGCGTTTTTTTATTTTGCTTAGTTTGTGGAATGTGGTTTGAGGGTTGAGACAAAGGAAACTGGAAATGGAGGAATGATGAAAGGAAGTCGTTTTAAATTGAACCAGAATCATGCACCGATACATGAAGCTCTGGAGACTTTCCGACGAATGCGAGTTGTACCCTTTGATGTTCCCGGTCATAAGCGGGGAAGAGGCAATCCGGAACTGACAGAATTTCTGGGACAAAAATGTGTAGGGGTGGATGTCAACAGCATGAAACCGCTGGATAATCTCTGTCATCCTGTATCTGTAATACGGGAAGCAGAAGAACTGGCAGCAGATGCATTTGGAGCAGCACATGCTTTTCTGATGGTGGGAGGCACGACCAGTTCCGTTCAGACCATGGTCCTGACTGCCTGCAAACGCGGAGATGAGATCATACTGCCCCGTAACGTTCACAGGAGTGTTTTGAATGCACTTGTCTTGTGTGGCGCGATTCCTGTTTATGTAAACCCAGAGGTGGATCAGAGACTTGGAATTTCACTTGGAATGCGCAGGGAGCAGGTAGAAAAAGCAATAAAGGAACATCCGAAGGCAGTTGCGGTTCTGGTAAATAATCCGACGTATTATGGAATATGCAGTGATCTGCGTGCGATTGTCAAGATGGCACATGATGCAGGAATGCTGTGTCTGGCGGATGAGGCTCATGGAACGCATTTTTACTTTGGCGGAGGTCTTCCGGTTTCGGCTATGGCAGCAGGTGCAGATATGGCATCGGTATCTATGCATAAGAGTGGTGGAAGTCTTACACAGTCGAGTCTTCTTCTTACAGGTCCGAACGTCCACGCAGGATACGTGCGCCAGATCATTAATCTGACACAGACGACCTCTGGAAGTTATCTTCTGATGTCAAGTCTTGACATTTCAAGAAGAAATCTTGCACAGCGTGGCCGTCAGATTTTTCACCAGGTAGCAGATATGGCAGAATATGCCAGAGAGGAAATCAATGCGATTGGTGGTTATTATGCATTTGGAAAAGAACTGGTAAATGGAAATTCGGTTTTTGACTTTGATATTACGAAATTAAGTGTACATACACTGGATATTGGACTTGCAGGAATCGAAGTTTATGATATTCTGCGGGATGAATATGATATTCAGATAGAATTTGGTGACATTGGCAATATTCTTGCGTATCTTTCCATCGGAGACCGTGCACAGGAAATAGAACGACTGGTAAGTGCGCTTGCGGAAATCCGCAGACGTTTTCAGACAGATGGATCAGGACTTCTCAGTCAGGAGTATATTGATCCACAGGTAGTGACAAGTCCACAGGAAGCTTTTTATGCAGATAAATGCAGTCTGCCGCTTCGAGAAACGGAGGGAAAGGTCTGCAGTGAATTTGTGATGTGTTATCCGCCGGGAATTCCGATTCTTGCACCCGGAGAACGGATCACAGCAGAGATTCTGGATTATATTGAATATGCAAAAGCAAAGGGTTGCAATATGACAGGCCCCGAAGATCCGGATATTTTGAGATTAAATGTACTGGCAGGGAGGGAATGACAATGGAAATGTGGTTTTCGGAATTTCATACACCGGATGTCAAGCACAGTATCCGGGTAAATCGTCAGCTCTATTCGAAGCAGAGCGACTATCAGAGAATTGATATCTTTGAGACACCAGAATTTGGACGTGTGCTGACTCTGGATGGAAATGTAATGCTGACAGAGCGTGATGAATTTATCTATGATGAGATGATCACGCACGTGCCGATGGCAATACATAAGGAAGCAAGGGATATTCTTGTGATTGGTGCCGGAGATGGCGGCGTTGTCCGTGAACTGACCAGATATGACAGAGTACGGCATATTGATCTGGTAGAAATGGATCCGATGGTTGTGGAAGCCTGTCGCGCATATCTTCCGGGAAATGCCTGCAGACTGGATGACAGAAGAGTACATCTTCATTATGAAAATGCGCTGAGATTTATCCGTCGGTGTGAAGCAAAATATGACCTCATCATTGTAGATTCTTCTGATCCGTTTGGCCCTTCTGAAGGTTTGTTTACCCGTGAATTCTATGGAAATTGTTACAATGCGCTGAAAGATGATGGGATTATGGTAAACCAGCAGGGAAGCCCGTTCTATGCGGAAGATGCACATGCCATGCAGCGTAGTCATAAGAGAATTGCCAGCACTTTTCAGATCAGCCGTGTTTATCAGGCGCACATACCGACTTTTGCTGCGGGTTACTGGCTGTTTGGATTTGCCAGTAAAAAATATCATCCGGTGGATGATCTGGATGCAGAGGCCTGGAATGCATTAAATCTTCGCACGCGTTACTATACGACAAGACTCCATAAAGGAGCATTTTATCTTCCGGCATTTCTGGAAGATATGCTGAAAGAAGTGGAGGAATAATTTATGATCTTACCTAATATAGAAACTTTCATTGGATGCGAAAGTAGTTTTGAGGAGGCATCTATTGTTCTTTACGGTGCACCCTTTGATTCTACAACAAGTTTCCGTCCGGGTGCCCGGTTTGGTCCGGCAGCCATGCGACATGAGAGCTTTGGCCTGGAGACCTACAGTCCATATCAGGACAGAGATCTTATGGACATCAGAGTATTTGACAGCGGAGATCTGGAACTTTGTTTTGGAAGCAGTGAAATGGCACTTTCAGATATTGAAAAGAGAGCAGAAGAGATATTAAACGCAGGAAAATTTCCCCTGCTTCTGGGAGGCGAACATCTGGTAACACTGGCAGCTGTGCGTGCCGCAGCAGCTAAATATCCGAACCTTCATATCATTCATTTTGACGCACATGCAGACTTAAGAGATGATTATCTGGGAGCAAAATTAAGTCATGCCTGTGTGCTTCGAAGATGCCATGAAATTCTGGGAGATGATCACATTCATCAGTTCTGCATCCGAAGCGGTGAGAGAGAAGAATTTCAGTTTGCCAGAAAGCATACAGATTTTCATCCGTTTACGTTTGAGGGATTGAAGGAAACGGTCAGGGAACTGAAAGAGAAACAGGTTCCGGTATATTTTACGATTGATCTGGATTGTATGGATCCGTCGGTATTTCCGGGAACAGGAACTCCGGAGGCAGGAGGTGTGAGCTTTATAGAGCTTCTTGAAGCTATCCGTACCGTTTCTCAGGCGAACGTGGTAGGGGCAGATGTCAATGAACTTGCACCTATGCTGGATGCAAGCGGTGTTTCAACTGCAACGGCCTGCAAGGTTCTACGTGAACTGCTTCTTGCAGTTGCAAAATAAAATGATACCAGGGTCATCCCCGACACCATAAAAATAATATTATAAAATAAGACTGTTGAAGAAACAGCCAGTTATCATAAAAGGAGAAAAATTATGAGCAGAGTACTTGTAATCGGCTGCGGCGGAGTAGCCAGTGTAGCAATTCAGA
>OLOC01001690.1_pt1 | contig 12047 bp, 9 predicted proteins | sample 1643111 | NCBI WGS metagenome assembly OLOC01 (sample SAMEA3136633, study PRJEB25190) | human gut metagenome
CTCGGGGTGCGGTTCAGAAAGCCATTTTTCAGAAGGTACGGCTCATACACATCTTCTAAAGTACCGGAATCTTCACCGATGGCTGCTGCCAAAGTGTCAAGTCCAACAGGGCCGCCTTTGAAATTTACAATAAGAGTAGTCAGGATCTGGCGGTCCAGTTTGTCCAGACCATATTGATCTACCTCCAGAAGGTTCAAAGCAAAGCATGCAACATCGTAAGTGATCCTTCCATCATATTTCACCTGGGCAAAATCACGGACACGCTTTAACAGACGGTTTGCAAGACGGGGCGTTCCCCGGGAGCGCATGGCGATCTCTCCGGCACCTTTCACGTCAATTTCTACTCCAAGTACCTGGGCAGAGCGCATGATGATTGTGGTTAGTTCCTTCTTACTGTAAAATTCCAGATGATGAATCACACCAAAACGGTCACGGAGCGGCGCAGAAAGAAGCCCGGCTCTGGTGGTAGCACCTACAAGGGTAAATTTCGGCAAATCCAGTCGGATCGACCTGGCGGAAGCGCCCTTCCCGATCATAATATCGATGGCGAAATCCTCCATGGCAGGATAAAGCACCTCTTCCACCTGTCTGTTCAGGCGATGGATCTCGTCCACAAAAAGAATATCCCCTTCCTGAAGATTATTCAGAATCGCCGCCATTTCTCCAGGCTTCTCAATTGCAGGGCCGGAAGTCACTTTCATATGCACACCCATTTCATTGGCAATAATACCGGAAAGGGTAGTTTTTCCAAGTCCCGGAGGGCCATAGAAAAGGACATGGTCCAGGGAATCGTGACGCTGTTTGGCAGCTTCAATATATACTTTTAAGGTATTTTTGGTTTTTTCCTGGCCAATATACTCGTCCAGGGTCTGTGGGCGAAGATTCCCTTCCAGAGAAAAATCCTCTTCCATAACATCAGTGGTTATGATACGATTGTCCATTTTTTACCTCTTGAAATTAGTGTTTGCATTTATATACCGGGATGCATCTCATTCACGATAGCACCCTTTGCGAAAAAATTTATGGAATCTAAAAATTCTTCAATGCAGCTTTCAGGATTCCTTCTACATCCGTCGGCTCCACATCTGTCACCTTGCGCACTGCGCGGAGGGCATCTGTACTGCTGTAGCCAAGTGCCACCAGTGCTTCTACTGCTTCCTGTCTGGCATCTGTCATTCCTGCTCCAGCTGCAGCTGTAGTAGCCTGAGCCTGTTCATTGGCAAGCTTCTGCTCAAAGGCTTCTTCCAGACTGAGCTTATCCTTCAGCTCCAGGATCAGCTTCTGGGCTGTTTTTTTACCGATTCCAGGGGCTTTTGACAAAGTTTTCACATCATCGGAAAGAACAGCAAAGCGAAGCTCATCTGCAGTGATTCCTGCCAGAACTCCCAGAGCAGCTTTCGGTCCAACTCCGTTTACACCAAGAAGAAGTTTAAACACCTGTAAATCATCTTTATTGAAAAATCCATAGAGAACCATTGCATCTTCTCTTACCTGAAAATAAGTATGAAGCTTCACTTCCTGTCCAATGTGCAGCTGTGCCAGAGCGTTTCCGGTCATATTTATTTCAAATCCGATGCAATTTGATTCTATGATTGCAGAATTCTCGGTAAGGTCTGCTACTGTTCCTCGGATGAATGAGATCATGGGGAGGACCTCCTGTTTTATCTATTGTAAAGAGTTATATTCGAAATTCTTTGTCATCATACCATATTCCACCGAAAAAAGCAAACATTCATTCGATTTTTTCAAAAAGGACGCGCCGGCAAGCGATATATTTTCTTTTCATAATAATAAAATACTCCTTTCAGTTGCAGGAAGGAAACTTGCGGGCCCTTATTTCCTTGTCCGAAAGGAGTATAGCACTTTAATTTTCAGAAAATAATAGTAAAAGTGTAGTATTATTTTTTCTTTGTAAGAAGCCAGGCACTTGTCAGGGCTGTAAAAGGGGCAACTGTCACAAGCCCGAAGCTTCCAACTACAGTATCCAGTAATTCAGCCGCAACATATTTGTAATTCATAATATTATCAATTGGTGTTCCCTGTGCCATAAACGTCATCAAAAGAGCAATATAACCGCCAGAATAAGCAAGAAGCAATGTGGTAGTCATAGTTCCCATTGCTGCTCTGCCAACATTCATTCCTGATCTGGCTGCTTCTTTCCATCCAATATTCGGCTTTTTACAAATTACTTCATTTACTGCCGAAGTAATATCAACGGACAGATCCATCATAGCACCTGATGCTCCGATAAAAATACCGCTCATATAAATCTGAGAAAGATTCAGATTCTGATAACCAGCGTACAAAAGACTTTCCGAATATGCCATAACTGCTCCGTGAATTTTAAAAGCGTCTGTAAAAATACACCCCATAACACAAGTCACAAACACCCCCAGCAAAGCACCTGAAGATGCAGCCAGTGTTTTTCTGTCAAATCCGTACACCAAAAATATAATAAGAAGAGTAAGAAAGGCAGTCAACGCAATTCCCCACCATATTGGATTCGCACCTTTTAAATAAGCTGGTGTCAAAATTTTCCAGATTGCCAAAATTGTAATGAGAAACGAATATACTGCTCTTAAACCTGTTTTTCCTGCAAACCCGATTAAAAGCAAAACAAATAATCCAGCCAGAATAGCTTCTTTATCCAGACGATAATGGTCACTCATCATAATTGAAAGAATCTTATCTTTGCTATAACTGATTACTACATGGGCAACATCTCCTTGCTGAAATATTTTGTCCGCTTCCAAAGAGCCACTCAGCATATTTACTGCATCTGCAGTCTCATTTTTAAACTTTCCATCAAGTATTTTCACCTTACAATACTGCTCGCCTGACTGAATCAAGCCATTATTAATCACAGAGCTTTCATCTGTGGAAATCACCTTTGCTCTTACTCTGTCTGTTCCCTTATAAATAGCAGCATCCTCATAGCCCGTTGGAAGAACTATGAGGATGAGGATTAACAATATTGCTATTATAGAAACAGAACTTTTTTTAAGTCTGTCTCTTACCATTTATTTTACTCCTGTAATTGCAGCCACTTTATTGAAAATATCGGTATTGTCATAATAGCCTTCAAACTGCTCCTGTCCGACTCCCATGGCAAATACTTCTACCGGAAGTCCTGTATGTGCATAAGATGCAAAATTAATGCCAGACTTGTTGTTCAGAATATGAGTAATTGTTACAGTAAGTGGTTCATAGCTTCCATACATCAGATATTCTTCCTGACCAAACTCTTCCTCTTCTCCTGTTCTGCTCATTGTTTCCTCATAAGCATTCTGAAGCTTCTGATACTCATAATCTGTCATTACAAGACTTCCCTTATCTTCTTCGCCTTCTGGGTGCACATCCTTGCTGTCAGCCTGATTTGAGGACTCTGTTGTACCAGTAGGTGCCTGCAAACCAAAGAGTTCTGTGATATCAGCCATTACTGTATCAAAATCAGTTTTGTTTTCTTTATATGCCGCTACATAATCAGAATCAAATTTTGCGTAAGAGATTTTCTGATTACTGATATTTGCAAGAAATGTATCATAGTCGGTGCCTGCAAATCCTATGGTAAGACCACCTGTCTCGTGATCACCTGTTACCAAAATCAAAGTTTCGTCTGGATGCTCGTTATAAAAATCAACAGCTTTTCCCACTGCCTCATCCATTGCAACAGTATCTGTAATAGTTGCAGCTGCATCATTTGCATGACAGGCCCAGTCAATTTTTCCTCCCTCAACCATCATGAAAAATCCAGTATCATTATCCAGAACTTCAATACCTTTTTTCACATAGTCAGAAAGACCCCATTCGCCATCTTCCAGATCCATATCATAGCTCATCGCATCGTCATCAGCAAGTGTCTCATCAATTACAATTGCTTTTCCATCTTCTGCAGTAAGATTTTCTGCCTCTGCTTTTGTCTTAATCACTTTATATCCAGCTTCCTGAGCAAGCTCATATAAATCTGTCTGGTCTCCCTCTGAACCAGTTGTTTTCTTAAGACCACCACCTGCAAAATAATCAAAATTACTTGCAATCAGTTCCTGACCAATTTCATAATAGTTATTTCGGGAAGCCTGATGAGCATAAAATGCAGCCGGTGTTGCATGATTTAAGTTTACGGAAGAAAGAATTCCAACCTTATAGCCAAGCTGTTTTTTTAATTTTTCAGCAATTGTCTCATAAGAAGTTTCCATCTTCTCATCCATATTGATTGTTCCACTGTAAGTCTTATGGCCTGTGGAAATGGAAGTAGCTGTAGAAGCGGAATCCGGACAGAATGAAGTGCTGTCATAGGTCTGCGCAGAGCCTGCTACCGGAAATTTCATCATATTCAGTTTGCTTTCACTTGTAAGAATATCATCTCCATCATCTTCAATTGCATTCAGATAATAGTTTGTTGTCTGAACCTGAGGATAACTCATTCCATCACCAATAAACAAGAAAATATATTTCGGAACTTTTGGTTCATCTGCTGCTGCACCCTGTGCCGGAACCGCACAAGCGGTCATTGCTGCTGCTAATAATAATGCGCTGATCTTTTTTGCTTTCATGTACATTTTCTCCTTCTTTTTCATAAAGCGATTAATTCGAACACGTATGATTTTATACATTATTTGTAAAATCCGCTGTTTTCCCCCTGTTAAATTCCGGCAAAAAATAAGCTGTCGGTGTAAAAAATCCTTTCACACTGACAGCATTATTATAACTTCTAGAATTTATATCAAGCAATTATTCGGTTAAAACAAGTCCTTAACCAACCTTCTTTGCCTTGGGATATACCTGCGCCATCCGCTCATCGTCAAAATGTTTGTCCACCCAGCTTTCAAAGCTGTTTTCCGCTTCTATGCCATTGCTTCTGGCATTATAACGCGCCAGTGCAGCGCTGGATACAATTCCGTCAGCAAGCATAAATATAATAAGGAGCCAGGTAATGATTTTTCCAATTTTCACCGGAATCTTCTCGATCAGCCTGGAAACAGGCGGATAGAATATTTTAAACCATGCCACTGCAGCAAATCCCCAGAAAAAACAGTACAGAAGATTGATTCTTCCACCAAGGTTAAACGGGATATCGCTGTAATCCCAGAATACGGTTCCAAACACGATTTCTGTGAAAACACTGCAGATATATTCATAGGCACCACCAAGAAATGTACCCATCCAGAAAAGGAACTGCTGGGAGCGGTTTCTGTATTTATAGAGAAGGGCTGTAACCGCTGCAATGGCAAGTCCCCACACAATACTGAAATCTCCCCATACCACACTGCTGCGGCTCATCCAATATCCGGCTGTGATCCTGCAGAAAATAGTCTCTGTAATATCTCCAAGAAATGCGCCGATAAAAAACAGCAGTACGATTTTATAAAAGCTGCAGCCGTAGGCAAAAATCTCCGGATGTGCCTCTTCGCTCTCCGTGTGCTGCTTCTGAGGATAGGCTTTGGTAATTCGACGATTTACAACATCATCAATTTTTGCCCCAAGCTTCTTTGTTACAGAGTCAATATCCCGGTCAGCAGCAATCCATCTTTCAGGATTCTTGCTGTGCCCAAAAAGGATAGTCAGTGTGGCAATAGCATCCACTGCCAGAACCCCCAGCAAAACCAGTATGATAATTCTGCTTATAAGACCTGGGAGCATGCCATACAAGGACATGCAAAGCCCATTTCCGATTTTGATCACAAATACACCAAGAATACCCCAGACACAGGAGGTCGGCACACTGACATAGCCGTCCAGATTCCACTTGATCTTGCGGTAATCCCACCATCTTTCGTGATACCACATCTCAATTAAATGACCAGCGATCCATTCAAGCAGGGAAGCTACAATGGCACAGCCAAGAAACAGCCAGATGCCCGTCAGTTCTCTTGTAAATGCAGTAATGAAGAATCCGCCGAATCCATAGATCAGACAGAATGGTCCATTAATAATACCTCTGTTTGCGAATTTCTTCTGTTTCAGGGAAGCAAGGACTGTCTCAAGCACCCATCCTGCAAAGGAATAGATGAGAAACAGCCATAGTAATTTCCAGATCATATGCATGTCTCCTCTTTTGTTTATTGAAATATAAAAACGTTCCGGGAAAACCCGATTAGAATATCATAGCACAATAGAGCGTGTTTGAAAAAGGTTTTCTGCAAGATGTATGTCACAATAAAGGCGCCGTAACGGGCTACGACAACTGAATTCGGGCAAAATATACCGCGGGGTGGGGCGTGCAGATTGTGGGAATAATTTTTCAAACACGCTCTGACCCCAAGAATAAAGCCTGTATTCCAGCTGCTGGTTCTCATATAATTTACATTCTATGCCAACAGTCTGAAAATACAGGCTTTTCATTTTTATTTTATGCCTCCCGGATAACCCCTCTCGGACAGGCCTCCTTACATGCTCCGCATCCTGTACACTTCTCATAATCAATATGTGCACAGAAATCTTCCACGGTAATTGCACCGTTTGGACATGTTTTTTCGCACTTCTTACAGCCGATACATCCAATCTCACAGGCATCCATCACCTGTTTGCCCTTATCATGGGAGCTGCAGTCCACAGCCACTTTCTGGTCGTACGGAATCAGCTCGATCAGATGTCTCGGACATTTGGCAACACATTTTCCACAGGCTTTACAAGCTTCTTTATCTACTACTGCAATGCCATCTACAATATGAATGGCATCAAATGGACAGACCTTCACGCAGCTTCCAAAGCCACAACAGCCATATGTACAGGACTTTGCACCGCCATTTGGCACGAAAGGAAGCATCTCGCAGTCTTCCACGCCAGTGTAAACATACTCTTCTTTCGCTTTTTCACAGGTTCCGGAGCATTTTACATGAGCTACCTGACGGGCAGTCTCAACTGCCGCCTGTCCCATAATACCGGCAATTATTTTCCCAACAGGCTCTCCGCCTACCGGGCAACGGTTTACAGGCGCTTCACCTTTGGCAATTGCTGCTGCCAGACCATCACAGCCCGGATATCCACAGCCGCCACAGTTATTTCCAGGAAGAGCTTCTCTTATGGCAACTTCCTTCTCATCAATTTCAACAGCAAATTTTTTTCCGGCTGCTCCAAGAAAAACACCGATGAAGAGGCCTACTGCTGCAACCAGAATTGTTGCTGCTATAATCGCACTAATATTCATCCCGACGCCTCCTTAAATTAATCCTGAAAATCCGAAAAATGCAATCGCCATCAGTCCAGCTGTCAAAAGAACGGTTGGAAATCCCTGGAATGATTCCGGAATATCGTTGTAGGCAATTTTCTCACGGATTCCTGCCATCAGCACAATAGAAATGGAGAAACCAAATGCTGTTGCGAAACCGTTTACAGTGCCTTCCAGAATATTGTAATCCTTCTGCACGTTTGTAAGAGCCACACCAAGAACTGCACAGTTTGTGGTGATCAGAGGCAGATACACGCCAAGTGCTTTATAAAGAGAAGGCATACTTTTCTTCAGGAACATTTCTACGAACTGCACCAGTGCTGCAATGATCAGAATGAACACGATGGTCTGAAGGTAAGTCAGATCAAGCGGCTGAAGGATCAGCTTGTAGATCACACTCGTTACAAAGGAGGACAATGTGATTACGAAAATAACCGCGCCACCCATACCAGCTGCAGTATCTGTAGTCTTGGAGACTCCAAGGAAAGGGCAAAGTCCCATAAACTGGCTCAAGACTACGTTATTTACCAGCGCAGAGCTTACAATGATCAGTAATAATTCTTTCATCTTCTCTTACCCCCTTTTTCCCGAACACATGGAATTTCCGCAGGAAGCACAGCCGCCCTTGCAATCCGGATTGCTTGGATCAATGCCCCGTTTGGCAGCGCCAAGCTTGAATTTGTTCTGGATTGCAGATAAAAACGCAAGGACAAAAAATGCGCCAGGTGCAAGAATAAAGATAGTTACCGGCTCATAGCCTATTTTTCCCGCTGCAGCATCTGCAAGAGGAAGGATCTGTTTGCCGAAAATACTGCCGGCACCGATCAGCTCACGTACCGCACCGATACAGGTGATACTTAAAGTAAATCCAAGTCCCATTCCAATACCATCAAAAAGTGAAGGAATCGGTTTGTTCTTGGATGCATAAGCCTCTGCTCTTCCCAGGATGATACAGTTTACAACGATCAGCGGAATGTAAATTCCAAGGGAAGAATACAAAAACGGGATAAAGCCCTGGAGAAGCATCTGCACAATTGTTACAAAGGATGCTACAACAACGATGTAAGCAGGCATACGCACACTGTCCGGAATAAAATTACGGAGCAGGGAGATCATCAGGTTGGATGCTGCCAGAATTACCGTTGTGGTAAGTCCCATTCCGATACCATTGATTGCGGATGTTGGACACATACCAAGCATCAGCACAAAAGTAGGATTTTCTTTGATAATACCATTTATCAGTCGTTCAGATGGTGTATTCTTTTTCATTTCTGGCTGCCCCCTTTCTCATAACGGAATGCGGCAAGTCCTGCATTGACGCCATTTGTCATGGCATTTGTGGTAATTGTCGCACCACTTAAAGCATCGATCTCATCATCAGAGGTGGCACCAGTTTTTGTGTAGGTAAATTTCTCTACGTTCTTATCCTTGAACTGATTTTTAAAATCATCTGTAGTTGCACGCATACCAAGACCAGCGGTCTCACTGATGGATAAAATGGAAATTCCGTTCAGAGTTCCATCATCCTGAACGCCCATGGCAAACTGAATATCTCCGCCGTAGCCTTCTGCTGTGGTTACGGTAAAGGCATAGCCAAGTTCATTTCCCTGGTCATCCTTTGCAAGCATGACTTCATCAATATTCTGAGCCTTGTAACCGTTTTCATCCAGATAGCTTTCCAGATCAGTATCCTCACCGCTTGTAACAGTCTCGAAGCTGGCTGCATCAGCAAATACTGCCTTATATGCCTCTTCCTTCTCTTTCGCCTGCTGGCTTGCAATCGGACCTGCTGTAATATCGTTTACAAGACCAAGAAGCAGTCCGGAAACCAGTGTGATCACAGTCAGCGCAAGAGTATCTTTCACGATCTTATTTTTCATTTCTTCGCGCCTCCTTTTCCAAAAGCAACCGGACGGGTGAAACGCTCAATCTGAGGTACCAGCAGGTTGCAGAAAATAATCGCATAGGAAACGCCCTCTGCGGAAGCTCCGAAAATACGGAAAATTCCGGTAAGAACACCAAGACAGACGCCATATACATACTGCCCCTTTGGTGTAATGGGGCTTGTAACGTAATCTGTTGCCATAAACCATGCACCAAGCATAAGACCACCGCCACAAAGATGGGTGAGCAGATAATTTACATCAAAGCCTTTGCCGGAAGCAAGCATATAGATGATCACAAATACTGCAAAGCTGCCAATATAGGTCAACGGAATTCTGGCGCTGATCACTTTGTAGCAAAGCAGGATTGCTGCACCGATCAAAATGGCAATTACAGATGTCTCTCCGATGGTTCCCTGGATATTACCAAAAATCAGATTCTTAACCGGAACGGAGGAGCCTGCCACAAAGCCATGGTCACGAAGAGCGGCCAGAGGAGTGGCTCCTGTCACACCGTCAACAGCACCTTTAAAGCTGTCTGATACAGAAAAATCTGTCATCTTGCCAGCAAAGGAAATCATAAGGAAACAGCGGGCTGCCAGGGCCGGGTTCATAAAGTTCTGGCCAAGACCGCCAAAAAGCTGTTTTACCACAATAATTGCAAAAATACTGCCGAGCACCGGGATCCAGAGCGGAATTCCTGCCGGCATGTTCAGACCGATAAGAAGTCCGGTTACTACTGCACTGAAATCCTTCACAGTGTTCTTTTTGTGCATAAAATGATCATATAACCACTCTGCAAGCGCAGCTGAACCGGTGGATACCACCAGAACGGCAAGAGCCTTTAATCCATGATTATAAATTCCCATAAGGGCAGCAGGCAAAAGCGCTATGACAACCAGCTGCATGATTTTTGCAGTGGTCATCCTTGCCCGGACATGGGGATTAGATGATACATTAAACATTTGTTCCATTTATTTCTTCCCCCTTATTATTTCTTCTTCCTGCTTGCCAGAACCATTTTACGCATGGACTTAATGCTCTGGGTCAACGGACGTTTGGCCGGACAGATGTAACTGCAGCAGCCGCATTCACAGCATTCCATTCCATCAAACTTCTGGAAGCTCTCCATATCGCCGCGCTGTGCAAAGGTCGCAAGTCTTGCCGGAATAACATGTCCGGGACAGACGCTTACACAGCGTCCGCAGTTAATGCAGGCTGTCTCTTCCTCTTTCGCATCTGATACCGGGTCACTCTGCATACACAGAAGGGAAGAAGAGGTCTTCACACATGGTACATGAAGATCATACATGGCAAATCCCATCATAGGACCGCCGGAAATCACCTTACCGGCATGCTCCTTCAGGCCACCGGCTGCGTCAATCAGTTCGGCCATATCCGTTCCTGTACAGACTTCAAAATGTGCCGGACGGTTGATGCCCTTACCGGTTACTGTGAAAATCCGCTTCATGATCGGTCTTCCAAGTGCCACTGCGTCATAAATACTGCATATTGTTTCAACATTATCTACAATACATCCGGCATCTGCTGGAAGCATGGAGGAGTTGATTTCTCTTCCTGTCACTGCATAGATAAGGGTACGCTCACCACCCTGGGGATATTTGGTCATCAATTCTTTTACTTCGATATTCGGGACTCCGGCAGCCAGTTCTTTCATTCTGGCAATACAATCTGGCTTATTGTCCTCAATGCAGATACAGCCCTTTGCATTTGGAAAAAGTCCGACTACAATCTTTAATCCTTCCACAACCTTCTCCGGCTGATCCATCATGCGCCTGTAATCACTTGTAAGATAAGGCTCACATTCTGCACCGTTCACCAATATGTATTCAATCTTGTCAGGCTCCTTGGGGGAAAGCTTCACATGTGTGGGAAAGCCTGCACCTCCAAGACCTACTACACCGCCGTCGCGAATCCTTCCGATAATCTCCTCACGAGTAAGCGAAGCCGGATCTGCCGGGTGGAATTCCACCTCTTCATACAGTCCGTCATTCTCCACTATAATGGAATCTACCATACTTCCGGTAGCTGTCAGACGTTTCTCAATCCCTTTCACTGTACCAGATACAGAAGCATGAACAGGAGCAGATACAAATCCGCCTGCTTCAGCGATCATCTGACCAGCAAGCACATGGTCACCCTTTGCAACCACAGGCTTCGCCGGAGCACCAATGTGCTGGGACAATGGATACGCCAGATCTGCCTTAGGGAGATATTTCTCCACCGGACAGTCCTTTGACATTTCTTTCCCCTCGAAGGGGTGTACGCCTCCTTTAAAAGTTAATCGCACTAATATTCACCGCCTTTATATTATTGATCACTGACTCTTTTGTCTGCAGCAACCTGATTTATTGTCTGTTTGATTTATATTATTAATATCACTTTTGTCTGAGTATTTATTCAGCGTCTTTATTTTTCCTGCCAAATCCATATTTCTTATGGAGCTTATATCCACGGTTCAGATTTGGATATGCCTTTACAAAACGCTGCATGTTGTGGCTGACCTTTCCAGCCATAGCCTCTTTACGCTTCTGAAGCTCTTCAGAGATATCTGACATCATAGCAGTTCTCTTCTCTTCCAGTTCCTTGATCAGTGCAACATCATCAAGGCGTCCCAGCTTATTCTCCAACTGTTTCTTGATTCTATCTCTGGAAAGTCCGCTGCTCTCCTCCAGATTCTCCATCTTCTCACGCGCCTGTACAAGCAGTTCTGCACGCATCTGATCCAGTGCCTGCTCCCATGCAGGAATACGCTCGTGCAAATGGAAAGCGGCAGCTGCAGAAAAAGCAAAATCCACAATGTAAACGACTGTAATTACACAGACAGCCACCTCTCCAGTTCTTCTGGTATACAATTCTGTAAATTCCTGAACTACCGGATGAAGCACTCTGAAAAGCCCAACGGTAAACACCCCCCATCCAAGGGAACAGCCCAGACAGATACGTCCCTGGAAATTAAACTTGTTATCACTGTA
>OLOC01001694.1_pt1 | contig 12027 bp, 8 predicted proteins | sample 1643111 | NCBI WGS metagenome assembly OLOC01 (sample SAMEA3136633, study PRJEB25190) | human gut metagenome
GTTGCCTTGCCGGACAGCGTGATGGTGACGTCGGCGATCGGCTTCTTGTCGGCGTCCTGCAGGATGCCGTTGACGCAGCCGTTGCTGGCGGTCGGATTGCATTCATCGACGACCTGCGCGCCGGAATCGGCTGCGGACGCGATGGCGGGAGGGAGTACGAAAAGCATCGAGAGAACGGCGACAATCGAACAGAGTATGACGATTCCCGGTCGACGATGCCGTGTGAGATACGTTACGGCTGTCATAGGTTTTTCCTCTCTTGTTGTTTTCACAACGTAGGAGAGGAAACAGCTCGCGCGGTTGCGCTCAGATTTCCTGAACGTTACCCGATGACCGCCCGTGTAACGTGAAAATTACGCGCGGCCGAGCCGGTGACAGCTATGCGTGGCCGCCCAGCATGGCGATGCCGAATCCGAGCGCCACGCAGGCGAGCGGCACCGCGACCGTGGCAGCGCCATAGCCCAGGGCCATGGCGAAACGGCGTTTGCGAATCAGCGACAGCACCTCGTTGATCGCCGACGAGAATGTTGAGAATCCGCCGAGGAACCCCACAACGAACGTCATTACCGTGCCCATATCAACCGACTGCGCATAGTACGACATCATGGCGATGCCGGCGCACAGGGAGGCGACGCCGTTGATGACGAGCGTGGCCAGGGGGAAGCTGTGGTTGCCGTCACGGTTCCAGCTGCGTTGGATCGACACGTCAAGCACATAACGGGCCATGGCGCCGATGCCGCCGAACAGGCAGATCATCCAGGTCATCAGCGCACCTCCCCTGTGGTCGGGTCGGCGACGAGCGGGATTTCCGCGGTGACCGGCTTGGGTTCGAAGCTGGGCAGAGGTGCGACGGGTTGCGATGACTGCGGCTGCGATTCGATTTTCGGCACCTGCCCGGTCTGCGCGACCTGCTGGGCGACCTGGGCCGCCTGCTGTGCCGCCTGCGCGGCCTCCAACGCGGCCTGCGCGGCCGAATGCGCCGCATCCGCCACCTTCACGTGGCGCACGCCCTGCGCGTCCGGCACGTTGTTCTGCACATTTTGCGCGGCCGGCACGTCCGATTCGCCCGAATCGGCCATGGGGACCGTCTGCGTAACACTCTGCGTAGCCGATACTGCAGTGTCGGTCATCTGGACGTCCTGCACGATGCCGTACGCGTCCGAATCGGACATTGAGGATACGGAAGCCGTGGAGGCATCGGCGATCGCGTTACGGACCCGCTTGCGTGTGCCGCGCGCCAGCAACGCCTGCATCAGCGCCACGCCAACCGCGGCCGCGATCAGACCGCCAGCGAAACTTCCCGCAAGATAGCCGAGCGCGCTGCCGAAACGCTGCTCGCGCATGCCTTCCATGGTTTCCAACATCACGCCGGACATCGTCGATAGTCCGCCAAGCAAACCAAGCCCGACGCCACGGCTGACGGCCTGCCGCACCCTACGGCGCAGCCACGACGCGGTCGCCATGTATTCGGTCAGCATCGCAAACAGGAAGCAGGCGAGCATATTCGACACGAACGTGCCCACCACGAACGGCGAACCGTTCACCGACGGCAGCAGCAGGTCCGTGGCGCGACGGAACCCGACGCCGACGAAGCCGCCGACGAACACCACGAGATACATCAGACCATCGGCAAGAGGGTTGAATCGCGCCTGCATGCGTTTCATCGGCGCGAGCGGAATCTGCGGCGGATGCTTGGATGCGGCGGCACCGGACGGGCGCACATCCGTGCGCGCCACTTCGGCGACGTCGATCGACTGTGTGGCGGGATTCGGCTCATCACCCGCGTTTGGCGAGTCTGCCGCCCGTTGTTCTTGCGATTCCATCACGTTCCCCTTGTACTTGGCTTTCCGCGGACAGCGTCGTTCCGCCCCAGCCATACGGCAACGAGCTGGCCGCAGGTGCCGTCTTCCTAACCTTGTACGAGTCTACACGTGCATTGCAACCAAACATCGAACATGTCCGATTCGGTGGATAACTGTGGATAACTTCGGGTGGCCCTAGACGTCTACGAATGGTTATGGAAGACGGTAAGGCCGCGTCAGACGGACACGTCGCACAGCCGCCGCATCGCATGCCGTGCGTCGCTTTCGTCCTCGCCGCTGAACAGCACGACCAGATAGTCGCCGGCACGCAGCCGCGTATCGCCATGCGGCACGATCTGCCGTTCGCCGCGACGCAGGCCAATCACCAGACAGCCGTACGGCCAGCGCACGTCACGCATCAGCTTGCCGTCCGCGGTCGCGCCCATTTCCACAGGCAGTTCCATGATGCCGTTGTCGATGCGATTGGCGATTGCCGTCGTGCCGCCTTGCGCGCGCATGTACCGTTCCAGCAGCTCGCCGTAGATCGGTTTCGTACGCAGCAGGTCGGAGACGAGCAATGCGATGAACGCGACGGCGGCGACCGGCAGCATGTGCGTCAATGTGCCGGACATTTCCACGGCCAGCAGAATCGACGTGATTGGTGTTTTCACGGACGCGGCCAGCGTGCCCGTCATCACGCATACCGAGAAAATCGCCACGGAATCGGACGGCAGGTTGCCGAACTGGTGCAACGTCTCGCCGCAGATACCGCCGGCGAGTGAGCCAACCGCGAGAATCGGCATGAAAATGCCGCCGGGAGCGCCTGAACCGAAGCTGGTGGAGGTGAACAGCACTTTCGCCACGAACAGCACGCACAGCATGCCCAAGCCGACGCGCGCATGCTCGGCCATGGCGATCAGGTTCGAGCCGCCGCCGAGCACGTCAGGCAGCCAAATGCCGATTGGCAGCGCGAGTGCGATCGCGATCAAAGGGCGGCTCCATGCGGGAAGCTTGCCGTACAGCGTTTGGAAGCCGAGCAGCGAACGGTTCATCAGCGAACCAACCAAACCGGCCACCAATCCCAGCGGAATCAGCCACCCGTATTCGCCGAGCGGCAGTTGGCCGATGGTGCCGAAGTCAAGCACCGGACGCAGGCCGAAACAGTATTTCGATACGAAATCGGCGGTCAGGGACGCGGCGGTGGCGCCCATCAGAATCGCGGGCGAAAAACTGCGATGCACCCCTTCCAAAGCGAACATCATGCCGGACAGCGGTGCGCTGAACGCGGCGGACAGGCCGGCCGCGGCACCGGCGGTGACCAGATAATGCTCCTGCATGTCCTCACGTTTCTTGCCGCGCAGCCGGTGCGATAGGAACTGCGCGCCCGATGCGCCGATTTGGATGGACGGTCCTTCGCGGCCGAGCGAGAGGCCGAAGAGCGATCCGAGCAGGCCTCCGATGAAGCGAACCGGCAGAATCGTCTGCCATCGCATTTTCAGGCCGCAGATCACCACGCCGTTGGTTTGCGGAATGCCGCTGCCGCCGGCCATCGGCTCTTTTTTGACCATCCATGCGATGGCGAGCGCGGCTGCGATTGCGGCGACCGCCCACGGTGCGACCAGCCACGGGGTTTCGCGGATGCGCGCGTAGATCCAGCGCGCGGTGTCGGTGCCGTATTCGATGCCGAGACGGTAGAGGACGACGAGGAAGCCGGAAATCAGGCCGACGAGAATGCCGGCAGCGGCCATCTTCCATTTCAGGTGGTCGAATCGCGGGACCAGTTTGCTGAACCTGTCAAACCTGTCGTTAGGCGGCATTGCAGTCATCGCACTCCCCTTTTCCGTTCCTCCGCCGCGCACCCCGTCGGTGTGTATGCGGTGTGCGTCATACGCGCACGCCATCGCACGCACCATACGCAAAGTGCCGGCAGGCACAGGCCCACCGGCACTTGTCATTGACGTTCGTTACCGACGTTCATATCGACGAATCAGCCGAATCAGCTTCAGTCGATCAGCGAGTTGATCTGGATGATGTGGTCGCGCTGCGGGCCGGTGCCGATCACGGAAATGCGGCAGCCGGACAGTTCCTCAAGACGCTTGACGTAATCCTGGCAGGTCTTCGGCAGATCGTTGAAGTCATGGACCTGGGAAATGTCCTCGTCCCAACCCGGCATGGACTCGTAAATCGGCTTCGCGGCGGCGAACTCGGCCTGGTCGGTCGGCATATCGTCGCGACGCTCGCCGTTGACGTCGTACGCCACGCACAGCGGGATTTCCTTGAGGCCGGTGAGCACGTCGAGCTTGGTGAGCACGATGTCGGTCAGGCCGTTGACCTGGGCCGCGTAACGGTTGACGACCGCGTCGAACCAACCGCAGCGACGCGGGCGACCGGTGGTCACGCCGTACTCGTGGCCTTGGGCGCGCAGCCAATCGCCGTCCTCGCCGAACAGTTCGGTCGGGAACGGGCCTTCGCCCACGCGGGTCACATACGCCTTGGAGACGCCGATCACGCGGGTGATCTTGGTCGGGCCAACGCCGGTGCCGGTGCAGGCGCCGCCGGCGGTCGGGTTGGAGGAAGTCACGAACGGGTAGGTGCCGTGGTCCACGTCGAGCATGGTGGCCTGGCCGCCTTCGAACAGCACGGTCTTACCCTCGTCGAGCGCCTTGTTGAGCACCAGGGAGGTGTTGGCCACGTACGGCTTCAGGCGTTCGCCGAGCTTGAGCAGCTCGTCGGTGGTCTCGTCCACGTCGATCGGGCGACGGTTGTACAGCTTGACGAGCATCTGGTTCTTCTGATGCAGGCTGGCCTCGACCTTGTCATGCAGGTGCTCCGCGTTGAACAGGTCGTGCACGCGGATGCCCACGCGGTTGATCTTGTCGGCGTATGCCGGGCCGATGCCACGGCCGGTGGTGCCGATCTTGTGCTTGCCGAGGAAGCGTTCGGTCACCTTGTCGAGCACGCGGTGATACGGGGCGATGATGTGCGCGCTTTCGCTCACCAGCAGTCGGGAGCAGTCCACGCCACGGCTTTCAAGGCCGTCGATCTCCTGGAACAGCACTTCCGGATCGACGACGACGCCGTTGCCGATGACAGGGGTGGTGTTGGGGCTGATGATGCCGGACGGCAGCAGATGCAGCGCATACGATTCGTCGCCGACCACCACAGTATGGCCAGCGTTATTGCCGCCGTTGAAGCGGGCGACGTAGTCGACCTTCGTGCCGATCAGATCCGTTGCCTTGCCTTTGCCCTCGTCTCCCCACTGGGCACCGATCAAAACAATTCCAGGCATGTTGTTGCACCTCCGTGCGTACGCGATTCTGCCTTAAGCCTTGCGCCTAAAGCCTTACAAAGGTTACTCTTCACCCTCTACCGGGTCTGAGGGATGCTCACGGCTCCGGACCGACCGTAATCGGATTGCAACCGGTCCGAAAAACAGACCAGAAAACGCCCGAAAACAGTTCGAAAGACCGTTGGCTAGTTCAGCGCGCGCCCGGCACTGCCGAGCTGCTTGCATGCTTCGACCACACGCGCGGCCATCGCGGATTCAGCTTCACGACCCCAGGATCGCGGATCGTACAGCTTCTTGTTGCCCACCTCACCGTCGATTTTGAGCACCGAATCATAGTTGGAGAACATGTGACCGGCCACCGCACGGCTGAATGCGTACTGCGTATCGGTGTCGATGTTCATCTTCACCACGCCGTAGCTCACGGCCTGCGCGATCTCCTCCGGCGCGGAGCCGGAACCGCCGTGGAACACCAGGGCGAACGGCTTACCGGGAGCGACATCCAGCGAGTGCGCGGGGGCGGGCATTTCGCCGGCCTTGATCGCGAGCGCGACCGTGGTCTGGATTTCGTCGAGCAGTTCGGGGCGCAGTTTCACCACGCCCGGTTTGTATGCGCCGTGCACGTTACCGAAGGTGAAGGCGGCCATGTAGCGTCCGCGCTCGCCGAGGCCGAGTCGTTGCGCGACGGTGATGCCTTGCGCGGGCGTGGAATACAGTTTGTCATTGATTTCGGCGCTGTGCCCGTCTTCTTCGCCGCCGACCGCGCCGATTTCGATTTCCAGCACGGTGTGCGCGGCTTGGGATTTGTCGAGCAGTTCTTCTGCGATGTCGAGGTTTTCATCCAGCGGCACTGTGGAACCGTCCCACATGTGTGACTGGAAGGTCGGTTCCTGACCGTGCTTCACCTGTTCGACTTCATGGTCGAGCAGGGGGCGCACCCATTCGTCCAAATACTGTTTGGCGCAGTGGTCGGTGTGCAGGGCGATGGTGATGTTGGGGTATTTCGCCGCGACTTCGTGCGCGAAGGCTGCGAAGGCAAGCGAGCCGGTGACGCGGTCGTTGACGCGTTGCCCGGAGAAGTAGGCGGCGCCGCCTACGGAGACTTGGATGATGCCATCGGATTCCGCCTCGGCGAAACCCTGGAGTGCGGCGTTCAGGGTCTGCGTGCTGGTCACATTGATCGCGGGATAGGCGTAACCGCCGCGGCGTGCGGCGTCCAGCATTTGCGCATAACGTTCCGGCGTTGCAATAGTCATGCCTCCATTATCGCCCAACCCTATCCCACTTGTCATGTGACAACATTCGCCATCTTTCCTTTCCGTTTTCCCGACCGTCCGCTCCATATCCAGGTCGCCCGCCCCACTAGAGCCATATGCCGAGCGTTTTCGTCTCATATCCCGACACTTGCGGGACCGACCAATAAACATGGCGAAACCATTGCGATCGTTCCATCGGAAGTCATAGAATGTCCACCGGATCGCGCGACGAAGAGCCCAACCGGGTGTTCCCGCACGGGCATGCCGCCGCACGTAGATGTTGCGACCAATACCCGCGAGGAGGCTTGATGCACCAGGTTTTCGCCATCTTCCTTCGAGACGTGAAACGCATTCTGAAGAACCCCGTGGCGCTCGTCGTCACGCTGGGTGTGGCCATCATCCCATCACTGTACGCATGGTGCAATATCCTCGCCAACTGGGACCCGTACGCGAACACGGGCAACATCCAAGTCGCTGTGGCGAACGAGGACAAGGGCACAACCTCCACGCTGGTCGGCCATCTCGACGCTGGCCAGCAGACCGTCAACCAGCTTAAGAAGAACCATCAGCTCGGCTGGCGTTTCGTTCCCAAGCAGCAAGCCATCGAAGGCGTGGAATCCGGCAAATACTATGCGGCGATCGTACTGCCGGAAGACTTCAGCTCCAGACTAATCGGCACCGTCACCGGTAAAGGCGACCGACCGTCGATCACGTACTACATCAACGAAAAGCTGAACGCGATCGCGCCGAAAATCACCGATACGGGCGCGACCACGATCGACGAGCAGATCAACACCACTTTCGTTTCCAGCGTGGCCGACGCCGTGGCAAAGGAAGTGAAGGAGGCAGCGGGAGAAACCACCGGCAGCGTGAAAAGCGCGCAAAGCGACGTCGTCAACGATCTGACCGACACCATCAACCAGCTCGAAACCGTCCAACAGCAGCTGCGCGACACCCGTTCCACGCTCGACAAGGCCCTCACCACCATCGATTCGGCCAAACAGTCCAACATCGCGCTCGCCTCGGAAATCACCAACTCGCTTGACACCGTCGGCAAGGCGTCCGACTTGCTGAGCGAGACGCGCACACAAACCGAACGATTCTCGAACACGCTGGTCGGAGCGCTCGACAACGGCAGCACGCAACTGTCCGGCCTGCAGGTCAACGTGAGCAATGCCACCGGCACCGTGCTCAGCGGACTGAACACCACGCAGGACGCGCTCGACCAAGTGTCCAGCACCATGCATCACGTCAACACCACCACCGGCAATGTGCTCGACGACGTGGAGAAGGCGTTGCAGGCCAGCCAGCTGGATCCGAACAGCCAAACGTATAAGGATCTTTCCGCGCAGCTCGCCGAAGCCCGCAAACAGCTGACGTTCCAGCAGCAGCGCATCGACGCCTTCGATCAGGACACCACGGCTGCGATCAACGCGGGGAAGAACACCGCGAACGGGTTCAACGACGATGTCACCACGCTGGCGAAGAACGGCACGGCGTCGATGGCGAGCGCACGCACGACCATCACCGGCACGGTCATGCCGAATCTCAACACCGGGCTCGATACACTCAGCCTGGCCAATGGGTCGCTGTCCGGCACGCTTACCACGCTGCAAAGCACGCTGGAACAGGGCAACGGGCTGCTCGACCAGTTGTCGCGCACCGTGACCCAAACGAACACCACCATTGTTGGCACGCAGACGCAGCTCGCCAATCTCGCCAAACAGCTCAACACCACGCGCACCGATGTGGCCGCGTTGAGCAGTTCGGCGATGTTCCAGCAGCTTTCCCAAGCGCTCGGACTTGACGCGAGCGAGATCGGCTCGTTCGTGGGCGAGCCGGTGCATTTGGACGAACAGGTCCTCTACCCGGTCAAAAACTATGGTTCCGCGGTCACGCCGTTCTACACGAATCTTGCGCTGTGGGTCGGCGGATTCGTGCTCGTCGCGATCTACAAGCTTGAAGTGGACCGCGATGAGAAGATCCGCATGTACACGCCACGCCAAGGCTATATGGGCCGTTGGCTGCTGTTCGTCACGGTCGGATTCCTGCAGGCGATCATCGCCACGATCGGCGATCTCGCGCTGGGCATCCAATGCGAGCATCCGTTCCTGTTCATCCTCGCCGGCATTTTCGCCTCGTTCGTCTACGTGAACATCATTTACGCGCTCGCCGTGGCGTTCCGGCATATCGGCAAGGCCGTCGCCGTGATTCTGGTGATCATCCAGATTCCGGGCGCGGCAGGCCTCTACCCCATCGAGATGATGCCGGAATTCTTCCGCCGTCTGAAACCGTTCCTACCGTTCACCTACGGCATCAACGCGATGCGCGGGCCGATCGGCGGCATGTATGCCAACCATTATTGGATCGACATGCTCTCGCTGTTCTGGTATCTGCCTGTGGCGCTGTTCATCGGCTTGGTGGTCCGCAAGCTGGCGTTGAACCTCAACCGCCTGTTCGACAACCGTCTGGCGGACACTGATCTGATGATCACCGAACATAACGAAGGCACGGTGGAACCGTTGCGGCTCACCGAGACCGCGCAGCAGATCGCCGAGGAGTTCCCCGAACTCGCCCGCAGACGGGCGATTCATTTCTTCCGCCTGTACCCGCGCCTGGTGCGTTGGGGATTCCTCGCGCTGGCGGTACTGCCGTTCGTGTTCCTGCTGTTGCTATTCATCACGCGCATGAAGCTCGCCATGCTGCTCGGTTGGATCATTTCGATCATCGCCATCGACACGTATCTCATCGTGATGGAGTATCTGCGCGAACGGTATGCGAATTATCTGGGCGAGGAAGCGATGAGTGCGGAAGAGTTCCGCAGCGCGATCCTGCACGAAAACCTGCTGTTCCGGCCGGGCATGCATTACAAGCCGATGCATGCCGTACGTACGAGGCTGTATGAGGCTGCGCATGGTGGTTCGGCCGGACATGCGCCTGAACATGCGGCTGAGTATGCGGCTGGAAACACGGACGGAAATGCTGGCAGGAGTCTGCGTGAGGAGGGGAACGAACAGTGAAAATGATCTGGGGCATCTTCAAGCGGGACATGTGCCATGCCACCCGCAACGTGATCGCCGTGATCGTCTCGATGGGCCTGGTGGTGGTGCCGGCGCTGTACGCCTGGTTCAACATCGCGGCCAGCTGGGACCCCTACGGCAACACCAAGGCATTGAAGGTCGCCGTGGCCAATAACGACAAGGGTTACAAGTCGAATCTCATACCGGTGCGCGTCAACGTGGGCGAAACCATCATCAGCACACTGCACGCCAACGACCAGCTGGACTGGCAGTTCGTGAAAAGCGACAAGGCAATCGACGGGGTGAAATCCGGCGAATACTATGCGGCGATCGTAATTCCGAAAGGTTTCAGCGCCGACATGATGACGCTGTTCTCCCCCGACATCAAACACGCGCAGCTCAAGTACTATCTGAACGAGAAAATCAACCCGATCGCCCCGCATATCACCGATCAGGGCGCGACAACCGTGGTCAACACGATCGACAAAACCTTCGCCAAAACGATTGCGCAAGTCGGACTCGACCTGGCCTCAAGCATCCTACACTATTCGCAAAGCCCGCAAATGGCCGAATACATGCGCAACCTCAACGGCAATCTCACCACCATGGCGGATACGCTGAGCGGCGCATCGCAGCAGGTGACGTCGTATTCGCAGCTGCTCGGCTCGGCGAACGACATCGTGGATTCCACGGGCAAACTGCTCGCCTCGGCGACCAAGGCGGGCAAACAGGCCCAGAACGCGTTGAAGCAAGGCAAATCAGGTGCCACGTCGCTCACTTCGGCAGGTGCGAACGTCACCTCCTCGGTGAACACCGCGCTCGACCAGGTGTCAGGCGCGTTCGACCAAGTAGCTGCCAAGGTGAACAAGGCGTTCGACGCGATCGGCAAGGACTCAGACACCGCAGCCAGCCAGTTGACAACGTTGAGCGAACAAGTCTCCAGCGGCGAATCGCTGTACGACACGTACATCACAAGCCTCAACCACATGCGCGAATCGGTGGAACAACTACCGGACAGTGATTCCGCGAAACAGGCGCTGCTGGAAGCCATCGACCAGGAGATCACGCTGCTGGAAGCCGCCAAAGGCGATTCGCAGAAGCTCGCGCAGCAGCTGAAAGACGCTTCCACGCAGGTCACGCAGGATACCGCAGCCGCGGAACGCTCCCGCAAGGAGATCCTGAACCGCATCACCTCCGCGAAGCAGTCGATCAGCAATGTGCGCGACGATTACGCCACGAACGTCAAGCCGAAAATCGACGCGCTCGCCTCCACAGTCAGCACGCTGATCTCCCAAACCGACAGCATAATCACCCAGCTGAGCGGCACCGCCGACGATCTGGACGATGTGACGGGCGATGCGGGGACGAATGTGACATCCATCCGTTCCACGCTCGGCGCGATCGCGAAGAAACTCGACTCGTCGGCAGCGACGGTGAAGGAGCTGATCGCGAAGCTGGAGACGGGCGGGAACGCCGGTGACGGCAACAGCGATGGTGGCAATGGTGGCAACGACGCCAGTTCGTCCGATTCGGGTGAATCGGACGAACTACGTGCACTGGCCACCGCCAACGCGTCCACACTGTCCACACTGATTTCCGCGCCCGTCGCACTGCATCGCGTCTCGGTGTACCCGATTGCGAACTACGGTTCGGCCATGGCGCCGTTCTATACGATCCTGTCAATCTGGGTGGGTGCGATCATCCTGTGCGCCATGCTGAAAGTGACAATTTCGGACCGCGAGAAGGCGCATGTGCTGGGCTTGGGCGACACGCTGCCGCGCATCGCCGGCCCGTCCGGCCCGGGGAACGCCTCACGTTGGGGACTGCGTCTCGACCACGAGTATTTCGGACGGTACGCAATCTTCGCGCTGCTCGCGTTGCTGCAGGGCACACTGGTTTGCCTGGGTGACATGTATTTCCTTGGCGTGCAGGCGAATCATGCGCTGCAGTTCCTTGCCGTGGGGTGGCTTGCCGCGCTCGTGTTCTCGAATATCGTGTATACGCTGACCGTGTCGTTCGGCGATATCGGCAAGGCTGTGGCCGTGGTGCTGCTGGTGATGCAGGTCGCCGGTTCGGGCGGTACGTTCCCTATCGAGACGCTGCCGAAGTTCTTCCAAATGCTCTACCCGTTCCTACCGTTCCCGCACGCCATCGATGCCATGCACGCCGCGATGGCCGAATCGTACGGCAATGAGTACCTGCTTGATATGGTGTATCTCTCCTTGTTCCTGATTCCTTCGCTGCTGCTGGGATTGGTGTTGCGCAAGCCGGTGATCCGGTTGAACAACTGGGTGAGCCGCAATCTGGAGTCCACCAAGGTGATGTGACGAGGCGGATTTGAACGGGCTGGTTTGAGCCGGTTTAGATCGGTTTCGGCTGGTACACGTGAACGCGCTGCCCGCCATCATCGACGACCTGAAAACCCAAAGCCACGAATTCGTCACCATCGACCAGCCGGCAAAAACCTAAGCTAGCGTGGAGGCGTAAGGCATTGTCCTGCCCAGTCACTTCCCTTACGTACCGCTGCGCCATCCCGGCGCTCCTCTGCGCCGCCACTACCCCACATGTCGCCTCCTCACGCACCAACAAGTGTCCGCCCCCCGAATCAGCCACCCACGCGTCATCCGGTCACCCCAGGTTGTCCGATTCGGGAGAAACGGACA
>OLOC01001714.1_pt1 | contig 11889 bp, 7 predicted proteins | sample 1643111 | NCBI WGS metagenome assembly OLOC01 (sample SAMEA3136633, study PRJEB25190) | human gut metagenome
GTGCTGACCGTCAGCCGGAGTTCACACAGATCGATATGGAGCTTTCTTTCGTAGACGTAGACGATGTTATCGATGTTAATGAGAGATATCTTGCATTCCTGTTCAAAGAAGTTCTGGACATCGATGTAAAACTTCCGATCCAGAGAATTACCTGGCAGGAAGCTATGGACCGTTTCGGTTCTGATAAGCCGGATATGCGTTTCGGCATGGAGCTTCATGATGTCAGCGATATCGTAAAAGACTGCGGTTTCGGTGTATTCACAGGTGCTCTTGAGAACGGCGGAAGCGTTCGTGGTATCAACGCAGAAGGCCAGGGCAGCATGCCTCGTAAGAAAATTGACAAGTTAGTAGAGTTTGCCAAGGGATATGGTGCAAAAGGTCTTGCATACATTGCAATCGCAGAAGATGGCACCAGAAAGTCTTCCTTTGCCAAGTTTATGACAGATGAGGAGATGGATGCTCTTGTAGCTGCTATGGACGGTAAAGCAGGTGACCTGCTTCTGTTTGCAGCGGATAAGAAGAAACTGGTTTATGATGTTCTTGGCGCACTTCGTCTGGAGCTTGCAAAACAGATGGATCTTCTTGACAAGAACGAATACCGCTTCGTATGGGTAACGGAGTTCCCGCTTCTTGAGTGGAGCGAGGAAGAAAACCGTTTCACAGCTATGCACCATCCATTTACAATGCCGATGGATGAGGATATCCCGCTTCTCGACACAGATCCGGGCGCTGTTCGTGCAAAGGCTTACGATATTGTACTGAATGGTAACGAGATCGGCGGCGGCAGTGTTCGTATCCATCAGGATGACATTCAGGAGAGAATGTTTAAAGAGCTTGGATTTACTCCGGAAGCTGCCCATGAACAGTTCGGATTCCTTCTGGATGCATTCAAATACGGAGTTCCGCCTCACGCCGGACTAGCTTACGGTCTTGACCGTCTGGTTATGCTCATTGCCAAGGTTGACAGCATTCGTGACGTAATTGCATTCCCGAAGGTAAAAGATGCATCCTGTCTGATGACTCAGGCACCGCAGCGCGTAAGCGAAGCACAGCTGGACGAGCTGGGACTTGAAGTTGAGAAAGAAGCTGCTCCAGAGACTGAGGAATAAGAAAAGGAATACAACAAGAAATAACTTAGTATGATTTAGAATAAGCTGACTGAAAAATCCTGCCTGAAAAATGGGTGGGATTTTTCTTTTGGAAGAATGTTGTCAGGGTCTGTCAGGTATGGACTTTGGATCTGCTGTCAGCACAAATAAAAACGCCCCTGCACAAATTTGCAGAGGCGTAAATTTTAACTATATCATCCGTTGGTTTCCTGATTGTCTTCTACCGGGCTGGAACTTAAAGTTCCAAACAATGCCTGTCCGAACACAGTTCCTGCGTCTTCCAGTTTCCAGGAAGCGCCATCGTTGATCAGTGTGAAAGTTGTTTCCACTGTTTTAGTAGCTGTATTTTCTTCAATATATTCAAGAAGCAGACTGTAGGACTTTTCATATCGTTTTTGGGCACCGTCGATAACAGCATCCACAGAGGCAAGATAGGTATCCAGCTCCTTCTGATAATTTTCCAGAATAGCATCGCTGTCAAAGGTGGTAATATTGGCTGTAACTGTGGCTGTATAGCCGGAAACAGTGGTTTCCCCAATAGAATAATCAAAGGTGGAGTAAACCTGTTTTACCAGTGCTTCTGCCAGGCTGATCTTTGCAGGGTCTTCTGTGCTGATAATGGAATCTGCATTTAAATAATTGCCCAGTTCCTCTGCAGTCATATTTTTCAGGGTATTCAGATAAACTAAGATTGTGTCTTCCGGTGATAAAATATCCGGGTCTGTGAGATCGTTCATAAGACCGCCGACAAGGTCGTTTTCCAGTGTATTGGTGCGCCGGATCTCCCAACTGGTTTCGCCGTCTTTATCTGAGGCGTCTAAGGAGATGGTGCAGTTACGCTCCACAGTCTGGTAGTCATTACTCTTAAGCAGTTCATCCAGAAGCGTGTAGCGCTCTTCAAGGGAAATGGTCTGTTCCGTGGCTTCTTCAGAGGAAGCGGACTGGGAAATTTCATGCTTCAGCTGCGCCTTGGAAAAATCTTCAGCAAGCGCATGGGCATCCAGAGTGACCAGCCTGAGATTCGCCTGTGCGGATTGTTTGTCCTTGTCTACGTTAACATCCAGAATTTTATAGTCAAAATCCTGGAAAAAGAGAGAAAAGACTTCTTCAATATCAGAAGAAATAGCGATATCTTCGGGTTCACCGGGGAAAAGCTCCTGGTAGGAGATGTATTTCTGTGTGGTAACGGAATCCAGATTCTTTAGCTGATCCAGTTACTGCGTCCTCGATTTTTTTCTCCTCTTTGCTGGTACAGCCGCACAGTGAAAAAGTGCAGAGAAGCAAAAGAAGAGGAAGCAGAAATCTGACTGACTTCATACAGAGTTCTTTCCTTTCAAATTATTACGTAAAATGTTTATAAAACTTTTTTATTATACCATTTTTTTTCATAAAAGTCAAAAAAGCCTAAAATTTAGACGATATTTCTAAAAAAAGAGTAAATAAATTGTGAAAATTGCATTATTAGCTTAGAATGCTTTTCTTTTGAGGCTGAATCTGTTATTATAAACAGGGTAAATGCAGATGACAGATGTGGAGATATATCTGTTATAATTGCAAAAGATATTGAAAACCATTGAGTTATCGTATAGGAGGTAACCATGAAGAAAAAAGGTTTTGTCATCGGAGGGTTGATCATTCTTGCTGGAGCAGCTGGTGCCGGTGGCTGGTATTACTATAAAGAGAATTATGGGGATTCTGCAGCGGCTTCTGGTGAAGTTGCATATGTGACTAAGATCAGCACTCTTCTTGGAGAAGATTCCGGAGTGCTGAACCGGTTCGCAGGCGTGGTAGAACCTCAGGAGACGGTAAAGGTAAATATTGAGAACAATCGAACTGTTACCGAAGTAAAGGTGAAGGTTGGAGATGAGGTAAAGAAGGGACAGCTGCTTTTTGAATACGACCTGAGTAGCATCCAGGACAGTCTGAAGGAAGCCCAGCTGGCTCTTGACAGGCTGAAGAATGAAGCACTCAGCCTCAATACGCAGATATCTACTCTTGAGAAAGAGAAGAAAAAAGCCAATAAGAACAGTCAGCTTTCTTATACCATTGAGATTGAAACGAATAAGATGAATCTGAAGAAGAACGAATATGACCAGGTGAGCAAGCAGGCAGAGATTGATAAGCTACAGGCTGCTACCACCAATACAGAAGTACGAAGCGAAATCGACGGAGTCATCCAGAAAATTGATACCAGTAAGCTGGGAAGCGATGATGGAGATACTCTGGATGACAGCATGGGAGCTGATTCCGGAAGTGATTCTTCTGATAATTCTTTTATCACCATTCTCAGTACAGGTGCTTACCGTATTAAGGGGCAGGTAAATGAGCAGAATCGTAATACGGTTGTTCCAGGCTCTGCAGTTATTGTACGTTCCAGAGTTGATGAGAATCAGATCTGGCATGGAACTATGGGGGCTGTGGACGAGCAGAATTCAAGTAACAGCAATAGCAGCAATTCCTATTATTTTGGTGGATCAAGCGATGATACCACAAGTTCCAGTACGTATCCTTTTTACGTAACCCTGGATTCATCAGATGGACTTATGCTGGGACAGCATGTATACATAGAGATGGATGAAGGTCAGGAGGAGCAGAAGACTGGCATCTGGCTTGGGGATTATTATATTGTAGATGCCGATACGGACAGTCCTTATGTATGGGCTGTAGATTCTAGAGGCAGACTGGAGAAGCGCTCTGTTGTTCTTGGGCAGCATGATGATGATCTTTCAGAATATGAGATCGCAGATGGTCTTACAGAAGATGACAGTATTGCGTTCCCGTCAGACAGCCTGGCAGAGGGAATGCGGACAAAGGACGTATCTGAGATGACAGATGAGGATCTGGAGGCTGTTGATATGGAAAGTAATCTGGATGGCAGTGAGTACTCAGACGGAGATACCATGGAGCCTATGGATGGAGACTATTCCAGTGCGGACTTTGAAACAGGTGTTTCTGATGAAAGCATGGATGCAGCCATTGATGGTGATTATACAGACTTTTCAGAAGATTTCTCAGATGATGATTTTATAGAGGATGATTCAGAAGGGGACGATTACGAAGATTTTACAGATGAGAGCATTGATGAGCCTGGACAGTATGGTTCTGATGATACGGAGGCCGCAGGATGATACTTGAACTGAAGGGGATTTATAAAGATTACCAGCAGGGAAAAATGATTGTCCCCGTATTGAAGGACGTAAACTTTTCCATGGAAGAGGGCGAATATGTAGCCATCATGGGACCTTCCGGCTCTGGTAAATCTACATTGATGAATATAATCGGTTGTCTGGATCAGGCAACCAAGGGAACTTTTTTCCTGGATGGGCAGGACATCAGCAAATGTTCTGAGAATGAGATGTCAGATATCCGTCTGAACAAGATTGGATTTGTATTTCAGAGCTTTCATCTTTTGCCGAGACAGTCTGCTATTTCCAATGTGGAAATGCCGCTGAACTATGCTCATGTGCCGAAGAAGGAGCGACGCGAGCGCGCTTTTGCAGCACTTGACAGGGTGGGGCTTGCAGACCGTGTGGATTTCAGACCCAATCAGCTCTCAGGTGGACAGATGCAGCGAGTTGCCATCGCCCGTGCCATTGTAAATAATCCAAGACTTCTTCTGGCTGATGAGCCTACCGGTGCACTGGATAGTAAGTCTGGCAGACAGGTTATGGAGCTTTTCCAGAAGCTGAATGATGAAGGTGTTTCTGTTCTTATGATCACTCATGATCCGGATATTGCAGCACATGCCAAGCGGGTAGTTATGATCCGTGATGGTGAGCTTCAGGAAAAGAGGTGATCCTATGGGAAAAGCGAAGAAAATTATAATAGGTGTGGTAGTCACAGCTCTTGTCGGAACCGGTATTGGCGGTGGACTGATGTATGTACGGAAAGGAAGCCAGAAGGAAGTGCTGGTGGCAAGCGTCAGTGATCTGGCAGGTGAGAGATATGATTCCGATACTACATTGAGCGGAACAGTATATGCCAATGCAACACAGAGGATTTCCGTAGAGAAAGACATGATCATCCAGGAAATTTACGTGAGCAAAGGGGATGAGGTAAAGCCTGGAGACAAGCTGATTTCTTTTGACATGACGCTTGTGGAAATGGAACTGAACATTGCCAAGCTGAAGCTTCAGAAACAGCAGCAGGATCTTGCTGCTGCAAAGAAAAGACTTACCAGCCTGCAAAATGGCGGACCGATTCTTGATTCCGATTCTTCCTCCGCAGACAACCTGATTGATTCAGGAGAGGATTCTACAGAAGATGACAGCTCAGATCTTACGGGAGATGATGAACTGTCTTCTGCAGTAACCGCTTCTGATCATTATCTGGCAGCTGTTTTGCAGCCAATGCTTCTGGCTGCTGTGACAGATGGATTTGCAGACGCTCAGGCAGTTGGAAATGAAGAAATTACTTCTGCAGATACCCAGGAAGTGGGAAGCGAAGATATTGGTTCTGCAGATGAAATGACAAGCGGTGACACAGGAGATCTTTCTGCTGATACAGAAGCTGATTCCGGAGATGATTCTGAAGACGATTCAGAGTATAGCACCGGCGATCCGGGTACTGCTTCCGGATTTTATGACGAACCTTCCAGTGATGGTTTTAGCAGTGATATTTCAGACACGAATCAGGGAGGATTTTTCGATGGAAGCAATTCTGGTTCCTCACAGAATCATGCTACCGTTGGAAATGATGGATTTGTAGATGGCGAGGAACCTTTTTTCCTGACTCTGGATTATGATACAGAACCTTATCAGGGAACAGGAACCGAAGAAGATCCTTATCTGTATCTTTGTTCCAGTGCAAAAGGCAGGGTAAATGTAACCGGTGCCTTTCTGAACAAGATGGCTGGCTATAATGCTGACGGAACCATTCTTCTTCATCCGGGGGGATACTGGTATCTGTTGGAGTTCCATCATAATGATACCATTGCTGATTACACGAATCGAAAGAAATCCTGTACAGGATATTATCTGATTGATGGAAATATGCTCAGCAATCCAGTTGACCGCTTTGCGGAAATGGATTTTACCCTTGACGGGGCTATGCAGTATGATAATGGAGATGACGAGCCGGATATTCCTGGTGATGGAGGCGGTGGTGGCGGAAGCTCTTCCCTGTCCCGTTCAGAGGCCATTAAGATCCAGAAGAACCGGATTGCCAGTCTGGAACTGGATGTGCAGGAGAGTGAGATCAGTATCAGTAAGCTTCAGAAGAAAGCTGACAGAAAGTTGATCACCAGTAAGCTGGATGGTATTGTAACCACTGTGGGAGATGCAGCTACAGGTACCAATTCAGAATCTGATTCCTTTATGATCGTTAAGAGCAAAGACGGCTATTACGTACAGGGAACTGTAGGGGAGCTTATGCTTGACCAGGTGAAGGAAGGCACAATTTTGAACTGCAATTCTTATGGTGAGAATGGATATATGAATTTTGAGGCTGAGGTGATCCAGGTTTCCGATTATGCAGTTGATGGAGACAGCTCCTATTATTACTATGGAGACAGCAATCCAAATGTTTCTTCTTATAATTTTACTGCCAAGATCACAGATGATACCGTGCAGGTAAGTGTTGGAGACTGGGTGGATATCCAGCTGGAGCAGCAGGCGCAGAGCACGGATGGCATTGTTCTTTCCAAGGCTTTTGTCCGTACGGAAGACGGCGTAAGCTATGTGTATAAGGATGACAATGGCGTGCTGAAGAAACAGATCGTTAAGGTAAAAGAGAATGTAAACGGTGGTGCTTATGTATTGGTAAGCGGCGGCTTGTCCATGGATGACAAGATTGCATTCCCTTATTCGAAATCCATCAAAGAAGGTATGAAGACAAAGGAAGGATCGCTGGATACGTTTATGGGATATGATTCCACATCATATGGCGGTCTTGGTTAAGGAGGGATTTCATGTTTGAAAATATACGTCTGGCATTCCAGGGAATCTGGTCACACAAGATGAGATCTTTCCTTACAATGCTGGGTATTATTATCGGTATTGCATCTATTATTGCCATTGTTTCCACGATTAAGGGAACGAGTGAGCAGATTAAGGATAACCTGATCGGCTCTGGAAATAACACGGTAAATGTAACTTTGTCACAGGGTGACAGTGCTTACAGTGTGGATTATTATGATGGCGGTTCTTCCGGCTCTACACCGATCCTCAGTCAGAGCCTGAAAGATGAAGTGTTAAAAACAGACCATGTGGAGAATGCAACATTTTTCTACAGCAGAACAGACTACAACAGCAGTGTTTACTATGAGAACAGCAGTTTTTCCGGCGGTAAGGTCTATGGCATTGATACCAATTATCTGAATACTTGCGGTTATCAGGTACGTTCCGGAAGGGGATTTGTACAGGCTGATTATGATAATTTCCGCAAGGTGGCACTGGTGGACAGCTATGCTGCTGATACCATGTTTCCGGGAGCTAATCCAGTGGGAAAAATCATTGAGATCGGTTCTGAACCCTATACAATTGTAGGAGTTGTACGCCAGTCGGCTGACAGCTTGCCAAACATGGATACACCGAGTGATTTTGACAGCTATTATGAAAATGTGATTGGAACCGTAATGATTCCAAATAAATGCTGGCCGATTTCTTACAAATTTGATGAGCCTGAGAATGCGATCGTCAAAGTAGACAGCACGGACAACATGAGTGAGACTGGTTCTGCAGTAGCGAAGATCCTGAATAAATCCATCAGCAGCACTGGCAGTGGAAGCAGCGGCTTCAAGTATAAAGCAGATGATGTTATGCAGCGGGTAAAGGATCTTCAGGATTTAAGTGAGAGCACCAACTCCCAGCTGATCTGGATCGCAAGTATTTCTCTTCTGGTTGGAGGTATTGGTGTTATGAATATCATGCTGGTATCCGTAACAGAGCGTACCAAGGAGATTGGTCTGAAGAAGGCAATTGGTGCCAGAAAGAAGGTGATTCTGGGACAGTTCCTGACGGAGGCAGCAGTACTTACCAGTGTGGGTGGTATTATCGGAGTTGTTCTTGGAATCGGACTTTCAAAAGTTGTATCCAAGGTGGCAGGCTCACCTACAGCCATCAGCGTTCCGGCGATTATAGGCTCTGTAGTATTCTCTATGCTGATCGGTATCATCTTTGGTCTGCTTCCTTCTGTTAAGGCAGCTAACCTGAATCCGATTGATGCACTTAGAAGTGAGTAATGGTTAATATTTGCAATAAATGTTAATATTGTTATAAAAATGAACAGCTGAAAGCATGGATCAGATGATTTGTGTTGGGAGCTGTTCTTTTTTTATGAGCCAATTCATGCGTCAAAGTATGTTTTTGAGTTATTTGTGTAAAGTGGAGCGTGCAGATTGTGAGAATGCTTTTAGGACAGGCTATAGAGAATGTTATGTTTCGCCGGTTAAAATTTTGCAAAATATAAGGGGAAACATGATATACTTGTTTAGAGATTACATAGAGATTCCTTTGGTAGGATTATTGCATACCACTGGAAGGAGAATTTTAATATGCAAAAATATAAAAAATGGAAATAAGTTCTGTCTGTTTCTACAGCAGTAAGTCTGTGCATTGCGGGTGCGGGAAGCCTGATGGGCTGCGGCAGTACTGACAGAGAGAAAGACAAGGCAGATTCTGTGGAATCCAAAGCAATGGGACGGTATCTGGAGAATGAACTGTCTGTGCCGGAAGGGTGTATGGAGATTGTGGATTTGCAGGTTATGAAAGAGGGAAGCCTGAAAATGCTTGCAAGAAACAGTGACTACGAATTGATGCTCTACCAGTCCTCTGACAAGGGAAAGACTTGGGAAGAAGGGAAGAAGGTTGCCGGTTTTTTCGGTGTGGAAGGGGAATCCATTTATAAAGCAGCGCTTGGGAGAGACGGAAGTATTCTGATTGGCGTGTATATAGAATCTGAAGATGAGAACAGCATGGGAAGTATGGAATATTATTATTGCCCCGCTGACGGTGAAGGAAAGAAGGTTGAAATCGGAGAAGATTTGGATGAAACCATGGCCTGGAGTATAGATATTGGGGAAAATGGCAACCTGTTTTTACAGATTTCAGGAAATGGAATCAGGGAAATCAATCCTGTTGACGGGGTTGTGGTTCATGAGTATGAGAAAGGAAAATCCACAGATTATATGTGCGTGACTTCAGAGTATCTGATCGTGATTGCAGATGGAGATGTGCATTATTACGATGTGGCTTCCGGTAAGCCGGCAAGTGGAGGCGATGCACTGACTGCGCAGCTGAAAAAGACTCCTGCAAATCTGGAATTTGGAAATTCCTCCGGTACTGCCTTACTGTTTTTGGAGGGGGATGAGAAAGATACCATATTCTATGTGGATCAGACTGGTTTATACCGCTATGCATTTGGCGGCAATGTAATTGAGCAGATAATTGATGGAAGCCTGAATTCCATAAGCTCTTCGAATAAGGCATTTAATTGCATGGCAATGGATTCGGAAGGCGTATTTTACATTGGTGAAGTTGATTACAACTCTGGCTTAAATGGTGGAAGGCTGGTTTCTTATAAGTATTCTGCAGATACTCCAACCGTACCGGATACAGAGCTCACAATATATTCCCTGGAAGAGAATTCAGGTATTCGACAGGCAGTTGTTATGTTTCAGAAGAAATATCCGGATATTTATCTCACACTGGAAACCGGAATGTCTGGAAACGATGGTGTAACACGTACAGATGCGTTAAAAACATTAAATACGGAGATTATGGCAGGAAAAGGACCGGATATTCTGATTCTGGACGGAATTTCTTCTGAAACCTATGTAGAACAGGGAATGCTGGAGGATTTAAGTGGAATTCTGAAAGAGGCAGGATTACTGGACAACATAGAAAGTGCTTATACAAAAGAGGATGGAAGTATCTATGAGATGCCGGTGAAATTTGGAATTCCTATGATAGAGGGAAACAAGGAGGATGTGCAGGCGGTGACAGATCTGGCTTCTCTTGCTGATGTGCTCACGAAGCACAAGGATGAATATGGACTGACTTCGGAAAACATCTATAAGCTGCCCTTACTTTATTCCATGTATCCGCAGGCACTTCTGGAAAAACTGGCAGATAACAATTCCGCAGCATGGATGAAAGAGAATGGAACTCTGGATGAAAAAAAGATCAAGGAATTTCTGGAACAGTCCGAAAGGATTTATCAGGCTGGAAAGGATGCTATGGATGAATTAAAGGCTGCTTATCCACAGGCTTTTGATGACAGTGAACAGCCAGTATATGAAAGAGCTGGCAGTATTTCGGGAGAAACTGCCGTGCTGCTTTCCCGAAACTGTGAATTTGCTTTAGGTGATATTTTTTCGCCTTTGGATTTTGCATTTGTAAATTCTATGGCAGAGATAGATACTTCCTTGTCCTATGCACTTTGGAATGGGCAGATGGCAAATTGTTTCATTCCGGTCAACCGAATCGGAATCAGCTCCAGAGCTTCCCAGAAAGCTGCTGCTGAGAAATTCGTGGAATATTTATTTTCCGAGGAAGGACAGATGCTTTCCAGAGAAGATGGTTTCCCTGTAGTGGAAGCTGTTTACAATGGAGAGGACTACTGGAATCAGGGAGAGGCTGGAAACGTGTTAGTTACTGGCGGCAGCAGTAACAGCGAGAACGGTCAGGAATTGGTATACAGTATAAAAGTTCCGTCAGTTGATAAGGTGAATGAATTAAAACAGCTTGGAAAAATGCTTACAACTCCGGTTTTGGATAACACGATCATTACCGGTGCTGTCTGTGAAAACGGAGTGCGTTACCTGAATGGGGACATCAGCCTTGATGAGGCTGCGAATGCAGTCATGCAGCAGGTGAACCTGTATCTGGCAGAATAGAAGGAGTAAGAGATGTTTAAAAAGCTTCACAGGCAAATGACCATATTTGCATCACTGATCACAAGCGGAATACTGATCCTGATGGCAGTTTCCTGTCTTGTGATCTCCGAGAGAGGGCTTACCCATAATACTTATGAGAGATTTTTAAATAATGGAAATTCCTGTGTGGCTTATCTGGAAAATCAGACTGTGCTTTCTCACAAGTGGATACTGGAAGCAAAGCAGGAATACAAAGTGGAATTTCGCATTCTGAATAACGGAAAAAAGCTGTATTTTGATAAGCTGGATACAGAAAGCTGGAATCAGGATAAAAAGGAAGAAAATCTGAGCTCTGTAGGAAATATGCTGACAGAGGCTGCCAGAATTTCCAGGGAAGAGCAGGGGCTTGATGTGGACTATATGGGAAGCCTCTCTCTTTCCAAAACGGTTTATTTTGAAACTTCAGATTTTTATGCATGTACAGCCTTGATTCCTAAGGGAAACGGCGTGTTAAGCCTGGTGCTGGTATATCCTCTTGATGGGTTGAAAACACAGATCTTTCATCAAAGAGTCTGGTTTGGGTGCATGGTGCTGCTTGCAGTTCTGGCTTTGGTTACATTTTCCTGGTTTTTTACAGGAAAAATGCTTCGCCCGCTGGAAGAGAATCAAAGGAAACAAACCCAGTTTATTGCTTCGGCATCCCATGAACTGAGATCTCCGCTGGCTGTGATATTGTCAAGTGTACAGGCAATGGAATCTGACTGGGAAAATGCCGGCAGATTTTTGAAAACCATAAAAAGTGAGGGAGACAGGATGTCCCGGCTTATCGGGGATATGCTTTCTCTTGCAAATGCGGACAATAAATCCTGGAGCATTATGAAGACAGATTGTGAGCTTGATACATTGCTTCTGGATACATATGAGAAATACCAGCCTATTCTGCATGGAAAAAAGATTTCCCTGAAA
>OLOC01001728.1_pt1 | contig 11797 bp, 10 predicted proteins | sample 1643111 | NCBI WGS metagenome assembly OLOC01 (sample SAMEA3136633, study PRJEB25190) | human gut metagenome
TCTGTAAGAAGTGCCGGGAGCTTGGGGTTCCGGTTTATGAGATGGATCTGATCGCAGCTGGTGAGGAATTTTATGCAGCGATGAAGAGGAGTACCAATGGCGGCGGAGAGAATTCTCCGATGCTTGAGGGTGAGGATGATTTTTATGAACTGTTTTTTGCTGGGTTGGAGTGAAAAAACAGTTTCAAAATTCCGTATCAATATACTTCTCCAGCACCGGGAACTGTACACCACCGATCTTCAGTACCTGGCTGTGGAAAGCTTTCAGATCAAAGTCCTGGCCAAGGCGGTTCTGTTCGGAAGTGCATAAGTCCAGAAGACTTAAGTAGCCCCAGTAGTATTTCAGATAATTTCCCGGGGTTTCCAGGATATACTGGTAGATCTCGGAGACAACGGCGCTGTCTTCGATACCAAAGGCTTTCAGAAAGCTGGCGGCTTCGGCCTGAGTCCAGCCGTTGTAATGGATCTCAATGTCCAGAAGGGAGTACATGCATAAATTGATACTTCGGTTCAGCCAGGAGATCCTGGCAAGCTCTGTGGCAGAAGGATCCTGAATATAATCGGCGGCGTACTGGTAGGCATAGGGTTCGATGTAGGTGGCCCATCCTTCTGCAAAGCCGGAGGTGCAGAGAAGATTTCGGATGTTGGAGGATTTTTGGCGTTGGAAGGTGACAGTCTGGTAAAGATGCCCCGGGAATCCTTCATGTGCCAGTGTGGTAAAAAGCTCCAGGCCCTGGTAGCCGGCAGCCGGATTTATGTAGATCACATTGGGGGTTCCGGTATCCATAGGTGGGGTGAGATAAAAGGCGGGGCTTAGATATTCTTTCATGGAATCGTGGACTGTGCGGAGCTCAAAGGTGACATCTGTGAGAGGTGGGAAGTCTGTTTGGATCTTCTGCTGCAAGGCATTCAGCATCTGGGCAGGCTTTATTTTTCTGAAAGTGATTCCCTGGCTGAGAGTAGTCAGAAGCTCCGGGTTTTGTCGAAGTATGGTTCCTGCGATGCCGATCTCGTCGGAAAGCTGTCCGGAGAGTCGTTTTTCCATTTGCTTTACAGGAACGTAAGAGCCGGTCTGACTCTGAAGAAGATAGAGATAGTAGGCTTTTCCTCCTTTGAAATAAGTCAGGCCACGAGTGTTTTTTCCTGTGCCACGCAAAGCTTCCAGACCGGTCATAAGTTCCTGATAGGCTGGGATGACTTCTGTTTTCATAAGATTTTGGTGGGTCAGGACCAGAGCGTTCTGCTCTGAGGAAGGAAGTTTTCCATATTCGGATAGCTTTTTCTGGAAAATTTCCAGCATATAATTGTTGTCGGGATTCTGGATAAAAGCACTGCATTGTGCAAGGACCCGGTCCAGGGTAGTATCGCTCATAAAGAAGCCAGCTTCGGATTTCTTTTTTTCAAATTTCAGGATGCTCCGAAAGTATGGGCGGATGGTGGTGAGAAGAGTGAAATAGTCGGTGATATCACGATCTTCATAAAAGGCATATTCCGCCAGAAGAACCGGAAGCTGAGCCTGAATACCAAGACTTGGGCCAAGAGGCTCCTGAAGCAGATAATTGTCGCCTAGTGATTTTTCCGTGTGGTAATAGAGGAGCATGGAGTCCAGCGTCAGCTGATTTTCCGTGGAAAGGCGGCTGTAGCGGAAGGATTTCAGCTTTTTTTCGTACTGGCTGCAGATCTGGTATGTATTTTTCATATCTGTGGGGACAGTGCCAAGAGAAGCTTTTTTTCGCCGGATACCCTGTTTTTCCGGATGTGCCAGGGTATAATGGAGGGTAAGGGTGCTGCCGGAAACTTCATTTTGAAAAACTTTTCCGGAAAAGGCTTCGAATTTTCCGTTTTCTGTGATCCCGTGAGTGGAAAAATAACCGGCAGTAAGGCCGGTGAGAAGTGCCAGGATAAGAAGCAGAGTGATGAAAATAGAAAATTTATTTTTCCTGATTTTAAGAGACATAAGACAGTCTTTCATTACTGTTTACAGACATATACCATGTGGAGAGTGCTGATGGTCTCGAAGCAAACAGTAACGTCCTTTCAGAGTGGCGCTTTGTTCTATCATATTGGAAAATTACGGAATCTATGATATTATGTGAGCGGAAATATACAAAAATGGAGAAATAACATGAGTGATATTTATGATCTTGCAATTTTAGGCGGAGGTCCGGCAGGGATCACGGCAGCGATCTATGCGTCCAGGGCCAGGTTAAATACCATATGGATCGATAAAAACTTTGCACCGGGCGGTCAGGTCACAGCTACCTATGCGGTGGATAATTATCCGGGAATGCCGGGGATATCGGGCATGGATCTCGGAGAAGCCTTTGGGGCGCATGCCCGGAAGCTGGGATTGGAACCGCAGCGAGAGAAGATTCTTTCCCTGGAAAATATTTCCGGAGAGATCAAGACGATTCGTACAAAAAAGCATGAATATCAGGCGAAAGCCCTGATCCTTGCATTTGGGGCAGAGCACCGGAAGCTGGATATCCCGGGAGAGGATGATCTGAGCGGCCTTGGTGTTTCCTACTGCGCTACCTGTGACGGAGCTTTTTATAAGGATCGGACCGCAGTGGTAGTGGGGGGAGGAAACGTGGCAGCAGAGGATGCAGTTTTTCTTTCCGGCCTCTGTGAAAGGGTATATCTTGTTCATCGCCGTGATGCGCTTCGAGCAGATCAGGCACTTCAGGAGAAAGTCTTTGCCTGTGAGAATATAGAAATGGTGTGGGACAGTGTTCCCCTTGAGATCCTGGGACAGGATGAAGTGACCGGTCTTAAGATCCGTAATATAAAAACAAATGAAGAGAGGGAATTGACCGCAGAAGGTGTTTTCATTGCTGTGGGGATCGTTCCTAATACGACACTTGTAAAGGACCAGCTCAAGCTGGATGAAAATGGATATATCTGTGCAGGAGAAGAGGGTGTTACCAGCGCACCTGGGGTTTTTGCAGCGGGGGATATTCGTACCAAGGCACTTCGCCAGATAGTAACTGCTGTTTCAGACGGAGCCAATGCAGTGGCTTCCGCACAGAAATATCTCTGGAGGAAAGATAATGGCAACGATTAAGGAAATCGCGCAAAGAGCAGGCGTGAGTACAACAACTGTTTCCAACGTCATACATGGAAAAACAAAAAAAGTATCTCCTGCCAATATTCAGAAGATCGAGAATCTTATCCGGGAAATGGGATATGTCCAGAAAATGGGACTGAGAGTTCTGAATAAAGAAAAATCCCAGCTGATCGCAGTTGTGATCAATTATCATAAAGACTTCAGGGATTCTATCATCGGAGATCCTTTTTATGGAAAGATCATCGGTTTTATCGAGAAATACGTGCAGGAGCTGGGATATTATCTGATGCTGTATTTCGCAAAGGATACAGATAAGATATTCCAGATGGTCATGGGCTGGGATGTAGATGGCGTTATTGCCATCTCCTTCAGCAAAAGCAACTGTGAAAAGATCTATCAGCTGATCAACAAACCGATCGTTTCCATTGATGCATACGGTGAGCTTGATGCAGGCCAGGAAAAACATGTCCTGAATATCGGACTGGACGACGAAAGCGGCGGCTATCTTATGACAAAATATCTTCTGGAATGCGGCTATGAGCATATCCAGGTTTGTGCAGGCCGTGATAATGGTGTGGACCATCTTCGTTACATGGGCGCTCAGCGGGCGGCGAAGGATTTTGCAAAGAAAAAGCAGAAGGTGCAGTTTACTGCTCTTGGAATGAACTACGCCAAACGAAAAGAAAGCTATGCGTGGCTGCTCCAGCGGAAAAAACCAAAGGCCGCACTGTTTTTCCTGTCGGACCTCTATGCATTGGAGGCTATCAGCTTTTTCAGCAGTCGTGGAGTAAAGATTCCGGAGGAGATTGGAATTGCAGGATACGATAACATCAGCTATGCGGAATTTTCCGTGCCTCGTCTGACTACTATCAGCCAGAATGTGGAGCAGAAGGCGTCTCTTGCAGTGGAAATTCTGATGGAACGGATCAATGGAGTGGAAAAAGAGCGTGAAAATGAGATCATGCTTCCGGTCACGCTGATCCCCAGGAGATCTGTACAGCCGCAGCATGAGGAAAAGTAAGTCTGCAGAGAATGTACCTGATCTGATCAGGGGGGTAGATACGAGAAGTCACTGCAGAACTGTGAAAAACAGAAAATCGGGACTTTCAATATAGTAAGAGTACAGAGAAAGAGTACAGAGAATCTGAGATATAAAGATATCAAAAGCCGAAATATACGGGAACTGTCAGTGTCTGACAGTCAGAGTATTTTCGGCTTTTTGTAAATTTACCTGAAATCGTAAAAGAGTTATCATGTGTGGGTTTGTGCTGAAGATGTGGATAATAAGCATTTGCTGTTCTATGTGAAACCTGCACAAAACCATGATTTTGAACTTGTTACAATGATAGGTTATGTACATAACCTATTTACACAGCCTAATTTTGATGCTATAGTGTGAACATAAAGGTTAGGTACATAACCAAAGGGAAAGAGTACAGAAGGAGTGAATACCAGATGAAACAGATTCTGATCGCCACACATGGAAAAATGGCCTCCGGCATTCGTTATACAGCAGAGCTGATCGTTGGAAAAATGGATGAGATCACAACCATCGACGCTTATGTGACACCGGAAGACAATGTGGAGAAAAAGTTTGAAGAATATTTCGCACAGCATGAAAACGACAGGATTTTCGTTTTCACAGATCTGATGGGAGGAAGCGTAAATCAGAAGCTTCTGAGATACAGCCAGAAAGAAAATGTCACACTGATCACAGGAACCAACCTTCCGGTCCTGATGCAGGTCATGATGGCAGATGACGATGTGACAGAGGAGGAGATCCAGGAGTTCATCGATGATGCCAGAGAAGAGCTTCAGATGGTAGACCTTGGCGGTGGAAAGAAATCCACATCTGAAAAAAACGCTGAAGAAGATACTGCACAGGGTATCGAAAATACTGCGCAGATTTCAGAAGGTGCTGCATCGTATGCAAAAAAATCCGCACCGAAAAAAGCTCTGGCTCCCCAGTCCTATGACAATTCCACAGCAAAGATCACCGCACTTCGTGTAGATGACCGTCTGATCCACGGACAGGTTGCCATGACCTGGACCAAACAGCTGGCTGTACAGGGAATCGTGGTAGCTAATGACGAGGCAGCTAACGATAACACCCAGAAGATGGCATTGAAAATGGCCGTACCGGGCGGAATCAAATCGCTGATCAAACCGGTGGATGAAGTCATTCGTATCTTAAACAATCCGAAGGCATCCAGGATGCGTATTCTGGTTCTGACAAGAACGGTAAAGGATGCTCTGAAGATAAGACAAAGTGTTGGTGAGATCGGATTCCTCAATGTAGGAAATACAGGACGTTTTGATGGGATCGATGTTTCCGAGAAGCTTGTCCTGACCCCGACTATCATGCTGACAAAAGCAGAACAGCAGGCACTGAAAGAGCTGGTGGCTCTTGATCCGAAGACCTGTATGCAGCAGGTACCCAATGATGAGCAGAAGCTTGTGAAGGATATACTGGACAAGCTTGACTGACATCCACTGAATAAATAAAACGTAGCACAAAAAAGGGAGGAAAGAAAAAATGTTAAACGCATTTCTTGTAGCACTTGCTGTATTTATCTGTGTCGGCGGTGCAGAGCTGGTCGGATTTACTATGCTGAACCGTCCGATCGTCATCGGGCCACTGGTAGGTCTGTTCCTTGGAGATCTTCACACAGGAGTTATCATCGGAGCTTCATTGGAAGCTGTATTCATGGGAGTTGTAAATATTGGCGGAGCTTCTGCAGCAGAACCCGGAATTGCCACAGCCGTAGGAACTGCTTTTGCCATCATGCTGGGCAAAGGCTCTGAGGTTGCCCTGACACTTGCACTTCCAATCGGTATCCTTGGTCTTCAGATCAAGACCGTTCTCTACATTTTTATTGTAGGTATGTTTGCAAAAACCTTCGACCGTCTGGCGGCAGAAGGAAAAGAAAAACAGATCGTTGCTCTTCACTATGGGCTCTGGGCTGTAAACTGGTTTTTATATTCCTTGTTCGCATTTTTCGGGATCCTGTTCGGATCTGATGCAGTCAGTGCACTTCTGGATGCCATCCCGGATGTTGTTATGAATGGTCTGACAGTTTGCGGCGGACTTCTTCCGGCAGTAGGTATGGCAATGTTGATGAAGATGCTCTGGGATAACAAGATCTGTATGTTTTATTTCCTGGGCTTTGTCCTTGCAGCATACTTAAACCTTCCGCTGATCGCCCTTGCCGTGATCGGTGTGATCATTGCCATTTCCATTGGTATGAACGATTACAAGCTGAATCAGCTTGCAGCACAGAGAGTAGCAGTTTCACCGGCCGGTAGCGCTGACGAATATCTTGACGAAGAAGAGGAGGAATTTTTCTCATGAGTAATTTAACGAAATCCATTCCTGCAGATGAAAGAAAAATGCTGAGAAAAGCGTTCTGGCGTTCCTTTACTCTGTATGCGGCAGTAAGCCCGGCAAAACAGGGAGCTTCCGGCTTCTGCTATTCCCTGATGCCTTTTATCAATAAATTTTACAAAAACGATGAGGAAGGCAAAAAAGCTGCCCTCACAAGAAGTATGTCTTACTTCAATACAACCATCACCTTATCTACATTCATCATGGGTCTTGTGGCATCCATGGAGAAGAAAAACAGCGAGCAGAAGGATTTTGATGCAAGCTCCATCAATGCGGTGAAATCTTCCCTGATGGGACCTCTGGCCGGTATCGGTGATTCCATTTTCTGGGGCGTTCTCCGTGTAATCGCAGCCGGAATCGCAGTAGGACTTGGTGCATCCGGAAATGTTCTGGCACCGATCGTGTTCCTGCTTCTTTTCAACATTCCGTCTATTCTTGTGAAATATTACGGAACATTCCTGGGCTACAAGCTTGGTTCCGAATACATCCAGAAGGTTTATGCAAGCGGTCTTATGAACATCCTGACAAAGGCTGCCAGCATTGTAGGTCTGATCATGGTCGGCGGTATGACTGCCAGCATGGTAACCTTTAACTCCACTTATGAACTCACCATGAAGGGTGAATCTGTTCTGAATCTACAGAACATGTTGGACCAGATCTTTATCGGCATTGTTCCCCTTGGACTGACTCTTCTGTGTTACTATCTGCTGAAAAAGAAAAATGTCAGCATCACAGTTCTGATCATCGGTGTTATCATCCTGAGCATCCTTCTCTCTCTTCTTGGAATTGCATAAGCCTTAAGGATAAGGAATAAAGATCAGAATTATGAAAAGGCGGGCCGTATAGGGTCCGCCTATAAAAAAGCCTAAAAAAAGTTATATCGAAATAACTGACCGCAAAAAGGGCAGTTGAAGAACACCTGACCGGATATAAATAAGCAGCAAATACGGATTATAAATATCTGCTCAATGCAAAATAAAGGAGACATAAGAAATGAAAGATTGGTGGAAGAATTCCGTTGTATATCAGATTTATCCAAGAAGCTTTAAGGACTCCAACGGAGACGGCTTCGGCGATCTCAAGGGTATTATTGAAAAGCTCCCCTACCTTCAGAACCTTGGGATCGATGTGATCTGGCTCAGCCCTGTTTTTGACTCCCCACAGGACGACAACGGTTACGATATCAGTGATTACCGGAAGATCTACGCGGGCTTCGGAAGTAACGAGGACATGGATGAGCTGATCGGAAAAGCTCATGAGCATGGTATCAAGATCATTCTGGATCTTGTTGTCAACCATACTTCCGATGAGCATGCATGGTTTGTGGAAAGCCGGAAATCAAAAGACAGCAAATACAGTGATTATTATATCTGGAAGGATCCGAAAGCAGACGGCAGTGAGCCAAACAACTGGGGCTCCAGCTTCTGTGGAAGTGCCTGGGAATATGATGAAGAGCGCGGCCAGTATTACCTTCATTTTTACAGCAGAAAACAGCCGGATCTCAATTGGGAAAATGAAACCGTCCGTAAGGAAATCTATGATCTGATGAAATTCTGGATGGACAAAGGTGCTGACGGATGGCGCATGGATGTGATCGCATCTATCTCCAAGGATCAGTCCTTCCCGGATTACCCGAAAACGGATGGCCGCAAGTATTATACAGGAAAATATCACAGCAACGGACCAAGACTTCATGAGTTTATCCATGAGATGAACCGGGAGGTGCTTTCAAAATATGACTGTATGACGGTAGGTGAGGCGCCGGGCTCCACACCGGAGGTCGCAAGACTGTTTACAGATCCGGAGCGTGAGGAGCTGAATATGATCTTCACATTTGAGCATATGAACATCGACCGTATTCCGGGCTCTGTAAACCGAAAGTGGGAATTGAAGCCTTTTGATCTCCGTGATCTGAAACGTGTTATGAGTGAGTGGCAGAACAAGCTTTATAACAAGGGCTGGAATGCTCTGTATTTTGAAAATCATGACCAGCCACGTGTGATCTCCAGATGGGGAAATGACACTACTTACCGCGAGGAATGTGCAAAGGCTTATGCTACCGTTCTCCATGGTATGCAGGGAACTCCTTATGTATATCAGGGAGAGGAGATCGGTATGACAAACGTGCAGTTCCCGCTGGAGGAGTACGAGGATATCGAGGTTCGTAATGCATATCAGGATCTTGTCGTTAAGAACAAAACCATTTCTGAGGATGATTTCCGCAAGGCAGTATGGAACAAGAGTCGTGACAATGCCAGGGTTCCGATGCAGTGGGATGACAGCGAAAATGCAGGATTTACGACCGGTAAGCCATGGTTCCGCCTTTCTGATCGTTACCAGGAGATCAATGTAAAAAAAGCTCTGGAAAAAAATGATTCCGTGTTTTATTATTATAAGGATCTGATCTGTCTTCGTCATGAGGAAGAGCTTCTCACAGAAGGTGACTATCAGCTCCTTCTTCCAGAAGACGAGAAGATCTTTGCATATTTAAGAACTTCCGACAAAGAGCAGTGGATCGTGGTGGCAAACCTTTCTGAGGATACGGTAAGTACAGAAGGTCTTGCGAAATATGTGTCCGATAAAGAGGATATTAAGATTGCAAACTATAAGGACAGAACAGGAATCAAAGCGGACTTAAGACCGTACGAGGCGTTTATGATGAGGATCCGGTAATTCCTGAGCTGTTGTATATGTAGTAAAGTGGAAGAAAAGTCTCTGCTTTACAGAGAGCAGGTATGAGTATTTGTGCGTATCTGTACTGCCAAAGGATATCCGGGTGCAGTGCAGATACGCTTTTTGCCTGTGGGGAAAAGACAAACAGGAGGAAATTATGGAAAAATATATCATTGCAGTGGATATGGACGGAACTCTTCTGAACAGCGAGAATAAGATTTCTGAAAGGAACAGAAATGTTCTGCAGCGTCTGATCGATGACGGACATTATGTGGTGCCGGCAACCGGAAGGACCAGAGAGCTGATCCCTCAGGAGTTTTCTGTGCTCCGGGGTGTGAAATGGGGAATCGTGGAAAACGGCTGTGTTGTCTGGGATTACGATAAAAATGAGATGATTTGGCGAAAAACCATGCCAAAAGGAATGGTAAGTAAAATCCTGAAGGATGTGGAAAACAGTGGCGCAAAAGGCTGGATCGCAGAGGCTTATGCAAACGGAATCGCCTATTCTGATGCGGATGCCAGAGATTATGTGGCATCTGTAGCGGATAAAGCTCTGCTGGAAAAAACTTTTGTAGATTATTTTCTCAGCAGACATGAATATGTTAAGGATTTTTATCATCAGGAAGATATTCTGGATCAGGCAGAGAAGATCAATATTTATTTTGATGATATGGAGACCAGCAGGGCACTTCGTGAGAAATGGAAGGATCTGGATGATGTGGCAGTGACTACTTCTATCAGCGGTAATGCGGAGTTTAATGCAGCAGGCGTGGATAAGGGTGTGGGTCTTGCCATGCTTCGCACAAAGCTTGGTATTGACCGGATGCATGTGATCGCTTTCGGAGATAATGAGAATGATCTGGAAATGCTGGAGGGTGCAGGTATCGGTGTTGCTATGGGCAATTCCAAACAGTATGTAAAGGATGCAGCGAATGAGGTGACCGGAGATAACGATCATGATGGTGTGGCGGAATTTCTGGAGAGGTTTTTCGGGCTGTAAGCTGTGGTTGATCGTGATCGTTGATATAAGGGACAGGGAAATGTATTTTTCTCTGTCTTTTTTTATTTGCATTTTTGGTGATATAAGGTATGATAAACGAAGAGGATACGGGGATTGCTGGTTTTGACTGGTAGTTACCGGTGAAAATTATTTGAGGAGATCAGGAGGATATTTTTTAATGAAAAATCTGATACCAAAGCGTGTGATGGAGTATATCATTATCACATTTGCTGTTGTTCTGATGGATGTGGGGATTTATGTATTTAAGTTTCCGAATAATTTTTCCTTTGGTGGTGTTTCGGGTATGGCGGTTGTGTTTTCGCATTTTATTCCGATGACGTCTGCGCAGATCAACCTGGTGATCAATCTGATTTTGCTGGTGATCGGGTTTATTGTTCTTGGCCGGGATTTTGGAGTGAAGACGGCTTATGTTACGGTTGTTTCTTCTTTGCTTCTGAATGTGTTTGAGAAGGTTTTTCCTATGGACAGGGCGCTGACGGGGAATATTATGCTGGAGCTTTGCTTTGCGATCATTTTGCCGGCGCTGGCTGCGGCGCTGCTGTTTTTTGAGAATGCTTCGGGTGGTGGCACGGATATTGTGGCGATGATCATTAAGAAGTATTCTACGATGAATATTTCGGGTGCATTGTTTGCGGTGGATTGTGTGATCGTTGTTGTTTCGTTTATGGTGTTTGATCTTACTACGGGGCTTTGTTCTGTGCTGGGGCTTATGGCTAAGACGTTGCTGATCGATAAGTCTATTGAGAGGATGAAGCTGAATAAGTATTTTACGATCATTTCCAGTAAGCCGGATGAGATCTGTGAGTTTATTATGAATGGGCTGGATCGGAGTGCTACGGTTTATCATGGGGAGGGGGTTTATTCGCATAAGGATAAGAAGATTATTCTGACGGTTGTTGATGTGAGACAGGCGGTGCTTCTGCAGAGGTTTATTGATGAGGTGGATCCGCAGGCGTTTTTGATGGTTACTAAGAGTAGTGAGGTTGTTGGGAAGGGTTTTATGAGTTATATTTGATGCGATCGTATGGGATTGTATGCTGATCGTAGGTGATTGTGTATGATTGTAAGCTGATGGAAATTAGGAGAGCGTTCTTTGCGGGCTGGATGGGCTGCGGGGCGCTCTTTTTTGTGGTGGATGGTGGATGGCGGATGGCGGATGCCGGACGCCGGGGAGACGGGTGCCGGTTTGCTCCGGGCTTCGTCGGGGGCTGGCTTCTAGGCTGCCGGAATTCTGCTAAAACCGTTTTTAAAAAGTCCGAACTCGCGGCTTGCTGCCGCTCAGACAGCGGACTTTTTAAAAACAACGCAGATTTCCGCCAGCCAAGAATCAGCTCCCCTCCTGCAGAGTCGTAGCAAACCGGCACCCGTCTCCCCGGCTGTTCGGTTCCGGGCGGGAGGTAGTGGTGGGTGTGTGGGGCGACTGGCGGAAGTGGGGATTGATGAGGGCTGGAGGATTGAGTGTATTCCCGGGAGTTGGATGAGCCATCAGCGCTGCGCTGGATGGCTGGGAGGAAGGGCTGATATGGAACTGTGGGGACTTGTCTGTTTCGGGAAGAGTACAGACAAGTCCTCATAAGTTATTCAATATTTTCAATGGTTATTGACCTTTATAATTCCGCAAGGGAACATGTGGCTTTGAGTCAGGGGGATAT
>OLOC01001734.1_pt1 | contig 11756 bp, 11 predicted proteins | sample 1643111 | NCBI WGS metagenome assembly OLOC01 (sample SAMEA3136633, study PRJEB25190) | human gut metagenome
AAACCTCACTTTATACAAATGAAATTAGCACTCGTTTATTTCAACTGCTAAAGCTAGTTTAGCACTCTTTTTAATAAAGTGCAACCCTTGCAAAGCATTTTAACAAAAAATTTAAATTCAGGGCTTTTCAAACGTGGGAATTTGCGGTATGCTAACAATGTATAAGGTATTCTGTTAAACAGCGCAGTAGGGGCCGGGCATGCCCGGCCCGCGGGCTTGCCCGTGAATGTCTGCCTGCGTACAGCTGCGGGCCGCATATAGGCGACCCCTACGCCCTGCCGACAAAAAACGATCCCTTACCATAGAAATACCATAGAAAGAGGAATCCATCATGCAAATATACACCCACACTCTCCCCGGCGGCGCACAGCTCATCGGGTATCTGCGCGATAGGACCGTCGAGATGCCTGCCTTCAACACCCGTCCGGCCATTCTCATCCTGCCGGGCGGCGGCTACGCCTGGTGCAGCAAACGCGAGGCCGACCCCGTTGCCATGCAGTTCCTGCAGGCTGGCTACAACGTCTTTACCCTCTATTACACCTGCAGAAGTGACGAGACCGTGCCCACGCTGCGTTGGCAGCCGCTGATCGACGCTGCCGGGGCGATCCTGCATATCCGCCGCAACGCAGAGCAGTTCGGAACCGACCCGGCGAAAATCGCCATCTGCGGCTTCTCGGCGGGCGGCCATCTGGCGGCGTCCACGGCCATCCTGTGGGACGCCGAGCCTGTGCAGACCGCCCTTGGCATCCACGGCACCGAGGCCCGCCCCGATGCCGTTGTGCTGGGCTATCCGGTCATCACGGCGGGGGAATACCGCCACGACGGCTCCCTTGTCAACCTCTGCGGCAATGACGCCGACCTGCGCGCCACAATGAGCCTGGAAAACCAGGTCCGCGACGGTTTGCCGCCCTTCTTCGTCTGGCATACGGTGGAGGACCCGTCCGTCCCCGTGCAAAACTCTTTGATGCTTGCCGGTGCGCTGACAGCCCATAAGGTCCCGCTGGAGCTGCATCTTTTCGCCCACGGCGGCCACGGCACAAGCACCTGCACGCGGGAGGTCAACACCCCCAACAAGCACAACAGCGCCTGGGTGGCCCTCTGCACGGACTGGCTGGCCGAAACCTTTGATTTTCACCTGTAACAGGAGATGACAAAGCATGAAAATCATGTTTTACGCGCTGCGCCCCTTTGATGAGCAGCAATACTGCGAGCCCTACAAAGCCCGCTACGGCATCGACTACACCGGCACGCCCGACGTGCCGCGCCCGGATAACCTGCATCTGGCCGAGGGCTGCGACGCCGTGAGCACGAACCCCTGCGAGATACGCCCTGAATATTTGCAGACATGGGCTGAAATGGGCGTCAAATATCTGCCCTGCCGCAGCATCGGCTATGATCATATCCCGCTGGACACCGCCAAAAAGCTGGGTCTGCGCATCAGCCACAGCCACTACCCGCCGGACGGCGTGGCCAACTATACGATCATGCTCATGCTGATGTGCACCCGCCGCATGAACGAAATCATGCTGCGCACCAACGTGCAGGACTACTCGCTGCCCGGCAAGATGGGCCGCGATATTTCCGGCTGCACGGTGGGCGTCATCGGTACGGGCAAGATCGGCCAGACGGTCATCCGCCACCTGAGCGGCTTCGGCTGCAAGATTTTGGCCTACGACCTCTACCCGAACGACGCGGTCAGGCAGTACGCCGACTACGTCACGCTGGACGAGCTTTACGCGCAAAGCGACATTATCACGCTGCACACGAACGCCACGGCGGAAAACCACCACCTCATCAACGCCGGCGCCCTTGCAAAAATGAAAGACGGTGTGCTGCTCGTCAACACGGCGCGGGGCACGCTCATTGACCCCGACGCGCTGATCGCCGGGCTGGAAAGCGGCAAGATCGGCGGCGCGGGCCTCGACGTCATTGAGGATGAGACCGGTATTTACTATTACAACCGCATGGGGCAGGCCATCCCGAACCGCGAACTGAACCTGCTGCGCAGCTATCCCAATGTCATCGTCAGCCCGCACACGGCGTTTTACACCGACGTCAATGTCGCCAGCATGGTGCAGAGCCCATTTGAGGCGCTGGACGCTTATGCCCACGGCCAGCCCTACGCCGGTGAGGTGCAGCTGTGATGCCAGCCGTTGAGCCGGGCCGCTGCGGCGAACACTGGGACGACTGCCCGCGGCTGGCGGCAGGGGACCGCTTTGACTTTGCCTGTGCGGGCTGCGGCGACTGCTGCCGCCAGAGGCGCGACCTGGTGCTGTCGGGGTATGACCTCTACCGCATTGCGCGGCGGCTTAGCTTGCCGCCCCGTATCGTGGCGGCGGCGTTCTGCAAAAGCTACCTTGCGCCTGAAAGCTGCCTGCCTGCCCTGCGCCTGACGCCGGACCCCAAAACCGGCAACTGCCGCTTTTTTGAGGGAAGCGCCTGCACCATCCACGCCGCGCGCCCGCTGGCCTGTGCGCTCTACCCGCTGGGGCAGAGCATCGACACGGTGACAGCGCAGACGGAATATTATGTCCAGACGCCGCTTTGCGGTGCGCGGGCAGGGAAGGCACGGACGCTGCAGGACTATCTGCAGGATTCCGCCGTGCTGGACCGCGCGGGGGTGGATGCCCGCTGGGCCATCGTCTGCACGCAGCTTTCCCACCGGTTACAGGCCGCGGGCGGCGCGGATAACCCCCGCTTCTCCGCCGCTGTCAGGCGTATGGAGCGTGCCCTCTACTACGACTACGAGCTCGGCGACGACTTCTACCCGCAGTTTTGTCAAAACATAGAAATTTTAATGCCGCTTTTGGACAGAATGCTGTAAAAAACAGCTTTGTAGGGAGCGGTCTTGACCGCTCCGTGCAGCTCTGCGGCAGAAACCAACGCCCTGGAGGGGTCAAGACCCCTCCCTACAAAATTTCCCGTAAATTGTCGGATGCGGGTAAATAGACGCCTTGTAGGGGAGACATTCATGTCTCCCGTGCACCTTCCCACCGCCGCCAACGCCCCGGGAGAGATAAATCCCTCCCCTACAAAACAACAACAAAAGCGCTGTGACCTTTTCAAACAGTCACAGCGCTTTTCCTATATTGCTTTGTAGGGGCCGCACATGTGCGGCCCGCAGCCTGAAGATAACCGCCCATCTGCTGGAAAGCCGCGGGCCGGACATGCCCGGCCCTACGTGTAAATCAGCAGATAAAGAATCCGCCTCTGCCGCCGCAGCAGCACCAGCTCAAAATATTGCACACCAATAAATACATCCAGAACGACAGACAGAAAGACCCCGGGCTGCCGCTGGGCTGGGCGTAGGGCTGCTGGTAGCTTGTGTAGCTGCGGCCCGGGCTTTGCAGCTGATCCAGCAGGTTTTGATAAGCGTAGTTGTTCGGCTCCATCGAGACCGCCGTCCGGGCCTCCTCCTGCGCGCGGATGTTGTTGCCAAGCCCCTGATTGGCCAGCGCGGCGTAGTAGTGCCACTGGGCCGTGCGGTTGGCAGCGGGGATGCCGTTCAGCGTGTTCATGGCCTCCTCATAGAAGCCGCTGCGGATGTAGTTTGCCGCGGCACGCAGCTCTGGGTCACCGGCAGCGCTGCCGTAACTCTGCCGCCCGGACGAGCCGCTTGTGCTGTAATATCCAAACCCGAACGGTCCAAAGCCGAACCCGGCCCCGCTGAACGGGTCCTGATACTGCTGGCTGTAGCCGTTCTGGCTGCTGCCATAGCGCTGCCCGCCAGCACTGTAAGACGCCCCGCCGCCCTGCTTGATGCGCATGATCTCGCTGTAAGCGGCCTGTACCTCTTTAAAGTGCTCCTCCGCCGACGGGTCATCGGGGTGCAGGTCGGGGTGGTACTCCTTGCATTTTTTGCGGTAGGCTTTTTTAATCGTTTCGTCGTCGGCACTGGGGGTGATGCCCAATACACTGTATGGATCAGTCATGGCGCTTTGCCTCCCTGTGCTTGCGTACCAGCGCGTATTTGCTCCACACGCCGGAATAGATCGTGTTGTACAATAGCTTCCCCTCCGGGGTGTCCTTTAAAATCGGCAGCATCTCAAACTGCTGTGCACAGCGGCCCATCTGCTGGGTCAAAAGCTCGTGGCAGCGCTGCTCATAGGCGGCGGGCGGCAGCTCGTCCGCCAGCTGCTGCAGGGCGTTGAACTGCCCGCGGCGGCTGTCCTTTTCCAGATCGTCGTAGGCGTCCATCAGGTAGATGAACGCCCCCAGCCCATTGCCCATGCCGCGCAGCGCCGGGGCCCAGATGTCGTCGCGGTAGGCGAACACCTCGCCCAGCAGTGCGCCAAAGGCGTTGCACAGCGCGTCCAAATCGTGGCTGCCGGCGCTTTCCAGCGCGTTCAGCCTGTCCAGTTGTGCGGCCATGGTCTGCAGCTGGCGCGGCCAGCGCTCCCGCAGGGCGGGCAGGCTTGGCTCCAGCTTTTGCGCCTGCGTCAGACTGGCGCGGCGGTGATCGTCCTGCCAGTCATCGAGAAAGTTGTAGTACGCCAGCGCGGCGGTCATGTCGGCGGCGTAGTCCAGCAGCTTGTTGTCCGCGCGGGGGCGTTTTTTCAGTGGGTGGGGCACGCAGCGGCCCTCGGAAAAGGCTGTGGGCGTGTCATACAGTGCTGTCAGCAGAATGGCGACAAACGCCATGTCATAGCTTAATGCCATCTGTCCGGTGCGTCCGTAGCGGCGGCCCAGCGTCCGGCACAGCCCACAGTAGTAAGCCTGGTAGCGGTCCATCTCGGCGTCTGCCAGGCCCTTACGGTAAAGCGTAACATATCCGAACATCGCGCGTCAACTCTTTTTGATGAACTGATGGCCGCACTTCGGGCAGGTGATGCTGATCTTGCCGCGCCCGCGGGGCACGCGCAGCTGCTGGCCGCACTGGGGGCAGCGGTAATAGTGATAGTCCTTGCGCTGCTTGAACCGCACCTGCTGCTTGCCAAACCACGTGGTAACGCGGTTCTGGTAGGAGAGATATTTGAGGTTTTCACTGTACCGCTTGCGGGTGTTGCGGCTCAAAATGCGGAAATAGCTGTAGACGATGGCCGCCAGCCCCAGCCAGTACAGCACCGGCGACACCCACGCGCCGATGACAATAAGGATAAGCGACAAAATACACAGGAAACCGCCGAACTGGTCGAACCCATATCGGCCCGCCATAAACCGCTGAAACCAGCCTTTCATGTAAAAACCACCTTTTTGCGGCAAAGCCGCATTGTTTTCATCGTACTATTATGGCACACAAATATGGGCAAATCGTGAACAAGCGGGGAATAGAGTTTGAACAAAATACTATAAGGCATGTTTAAGTAATATGTGCGTGCTTTTTTGCCGACGGGATACTTTTATGGAAAGGCTAAATCCAACCTTTTTTCTTGAATTCTTCAATACGAGCCAAGTCTTCCTAAGTTGGTTTGTTATCTTCGGTAATTGCGCCTGATGCGCTTAGATAAGCGCTATTCCATTTTTCTAGCAAGGCAATAATTGTATCTGAAATGCGGACATCTCTCCTTGTGATAGAATCCAAACCCCATTCAGTTATATCAGATGTCCCCATTTCCCTTGTTATAGCAATTTTGGATGCGGAGTACGCTTTTTTCTTCTTGCCAAAATAGCCATTGCCAGCAACAATATTGAGCCTCTTTTCAAATGGAAGTTTATTTCCAATATGTTCGAGTTTTTCTTTGATTGTTACATCTGGCACATCAAGGAAATAGTTGGTTTGCCACTTCTGAGGAAATATATGTTCGATTTCCCAGCAGTCTGGTAAAAGTTCGTCTTGCTTTTCGTAAGCTAATGCTTTCAAGAGCATACGTACTACATTTCGATTAGGACATTGAATGTGGGATTCTAACTGCCTGGTGTCAATATCTTTAAAGTCAAATACGGGAGTATTTGACAAAGTAATAGCGGCGTTCAGCTTCAAAATGTCTGGCTTTACAGCATTGATTGTTGGGAGCAACAAGTACTTTGTCATTAACTCCATTAACAACTTATTTAAGAATAACCCAAATTTCTTTTCAAAATCATCCTGCTTACGATAGCAAATATAGTAGATAATAACTGGATATTTCCAAAATTCATTGGGGTAAGAACTTAATATATCGAGAGATTGTTTGATTTTGATGTTTGTAGACCACGATTCGCCTTCAATTTCCTCACTTTTGTTGATTACTTTCCACAGATTTAAAATTATAAATAGGTTATCCAGCAGCCCATCTTTGTAGAGCCTTTCAAATTTATTTGCGGCATAATATTTTCTGACGCCGGGAGTAGTAGTGTTTGTATCATTTTCTAAAGCTCTAAGATAGAACATGTTGTAATAGAACAACTGCTGGATACTATCGTTTGCATCGGTTGCCTGCTCATCTAAATCTTTCCAACGTTCAATGAAGGCCGTCTTCGCATCTGCTTCTAGTTGATTGTAAATTTTAGCCTTAAAAATATCTGCATCAGAAAGCGGCAAACCCCTGTCATTCAGTGTCGAAAAAATAGTTAAGGCGGTATCTTGTGTATCGGCTGTAATCGGAAGCAAAATGGCTTGATTCAGCAAAGCATAGATGAATTGGTACACCATTAACGGGTTATCTTTAGAGTGCTTATCAAACAACTCTTGGAAATATCTGTAATTTTTTGAGTAGTTGTCTTTGGCTTTTTCGTCTGCCTTACCCGTTTCAAGAATTGAACGCAATATTGCATTTCCCTCGTTGTTGATTACACGCGAGGTTAGGAGTATGTTTTTAAAATCAACAGTTCCAGTGAGTTTATTGGTTCGCCAGATTGCGGGTTCAATCTTTCCGATGAAATTGTTGGCTTCGGGGGTTCTTTCCGCCAGGGGTGTTGCAACTAATTTTGTGTATATTGCTCTGAGCAAAAGGAATAACGATGTAATACGCTGCTGTCCATCGATAATCTCTTGCTCGCCGTTTTCGTTCTCGTATGCGACAATGCTGCCAAGAAAATATGAACCGTCCCGCTCGGTACCACCACTGGTGGCTGTAAATTCCCATAAATCTTCAAAGAGCGTCTCTACTTGTTCATCTGACCATGCGTAGGAACGCTGGTATTCTGGAATTACAAAAGGCTTAGATTTTCCGCTGCCTAAAAGGGCCTCGACACTTTGCTTGTTGACTTCGATTGTTGTTGGCATTGGTCTCTCCTTTATTTAATTACACATGTGAGCGGCGATTTTTTATGGTAGGCCCAAATGTATGGTTCTAAGAAAATGCCACATCACTTACTAAGGAGCATCTTCACCACGCACTCCACGTGCTTCGTCCTCGGGAACAGATCCACCGGCTGGACCTCCACGGCTTTATACCCGTGCTCGGTCAGCCACTTGGCATCCCTTGCCGCGGTTGCGGCGTTGCAGCTGACCATGACCACGGTCCGCGGGGCCATCTCGGCAATGGCGGTCAGGGTCGCCTCGTCGCAGCCCTTGCGGGGCGGGTCTACGACGATCACGTCGGGACGCGCACCCTCGGCGGCGAGCTGGGCGGCGGCTGCACCGGCATCCTGACAGCGGAAGTCCGCTCTGTCCGCGTCCAGTCCCAGCCGCGCGGCGGTCTCCTTCGCGCCCTCGACAGCCTGCGGCACGACCTCAACGCCGACTAAGCGCTTGCAGTCCGCCAGCATCGAAAGCCCGATCGTGCCCATGCCGCAGTACAGGTCCAGCAAAAAATCGTCCGGCTTCAGCCCGGCGTACTCCCGCGCCTTGGCGTAGAGCACCTCGGCGGCGGGGGTGTTGACCTGGTAAAATTCATGCACACCCATCCGCAGCGGCACGCCGGCCAGCGTGTCCTCAATGACGCCGGGGCCCAGCACGGTGCGGGTTCTGCGGCCCAAAATAACGTTCGTCCGCTCACTGTTGCGGTTGACCAAAATTGTCGTTAAGGCAAACTCTTTTTGCAGTGTGGCGCAAATTTCAGCCTCGTTCGGCAGGCCGTTGCCGTTTACCACAAAGCACAAAAGCCGCTGCCCGCTGTGCCAGCCCTGACGCATGTACAAATGGCGCACGCGGCCCGTGTGAGTCTCCTCGTTGTAGGCGGTGATGCCGTTCTCCTCCAGCAGCGCACAGGCGCGGGCGGCCAGCTCGTTCATCCACGCGGGCTGCAGCTTGCAGTCGGTGCAGGCCACAATGCGGTGGCTGCGCCCGGCAAAAAAGCCGGTCACAATATGCCCGTTCTCGTCGGTGCCCACGGGCAGCTGGACCTTGTTGCGGTAGCGGTCCGTGTCGGGTGCGCCCAGCACGTCCGGCACCGGTACGTCCAGCTTGCCCAGCCGCGCAAAGGCGTCCCGTACAAACTGGGTCTTGGCGGCGCATTCGGCCTCATAGCTGATATGCCGCAGCCCGCAGCCGCCGCAGGGGCCGGCCACCGGGCAGTCCTGCCTGACGCGGCCCGGCCCGGCGGTCAACAGCTTCTCCACGCGGCCAAAGGCATAGGTTTTCATCGGCTTGACAATGCGCACCTCGGCCACGTCGCCGGGGGCGGTCAGCGGCACAAAAACGGCCTGACCGTCCTTGTGGGCCACGCCGTTTCCGTCATTGGAGAGCGCTTCAATCTCCAGAGTAATGATCTGATTTTTCGTAAAAGGCATGTCTGCTCCTTATAAATAGTGCGGGAAATGTTACGGGTTGATGGCCTGCGGTGCGGCAGGGCCTTCCTTCTCCAGCGTGGCCAGGTACTTGCTCGGCGGCACGCCTTTGACCTTTTTGAACACGCGGGAAAAATAGAACTGGTCAAAAAAGCCCACAGATACGGCGATTTCCGCAATCGACAGGCTGGAATTCTTCAGCAGGCTGCACGCCTCGCTGATACGGTAGCTTGTCAGGTAGTCAATGGGGCTTTGCCCGACGTTCGACATGAACACGCGGTACAGGTGGCTGCGGCTGACGCCGACGGCCTTGGCAATATCGTCCACCGAAATATCATGCGAGTAGTTGAACTGGATATACTTTATGGCGGCCAGCACGTACTGGCTGCTGGACGAGCCCACGTTGGGCATCGCCTCGCGGGCCTCCTTCATCAGGTGCGCCATAAAGATATACAGATAGCCCGTCATCAGGGCCTCGCACTGCGGCTCCGGCCCGCGGGAGAGGTAGATGTTGTACAGCGCCTCCCGCACGGTCTGCGGGTCCTTGCAGTGGTGTACGGGGTGCGCGTCGGAGAACGGCGTCTGCTGCACCAGCTTGTTGGCACACGCGCCGTTGAAGCCGACCCAGTAGTACTCCCACGGGTCGGTCTCGTCGGCGGCATAGGTGATGAGCTGGTTCGGCTTGGCCAGGAACAGATCGCCCTCCTGCAGCGTGTGCGAGGCCCCGTTGACCTGATACACACCCTTGCCCGCCACCACCAGATGGATCAGGTAGTGGTCGCGCACGCCGGGGCCCCAGGTATGGCCCGGCTGGCAGTATTCATGCCCGCAGTTAAAAATCGAGAGCTCGACGTTGTCGGTGTAGCTCTGCTTGTAGGATTGCTTCATCTCATTGATGGTCATGGCGGCACCTCGCTCGTGTGATATTTTCATTATACCAAGCTATTCATCAAAAGTCCATAAAAGAGGCGGAAAAAATGTTTGCTTTTTTTGTAGGATTTGCTATACTGAAAACAAGAAACCCGCAGAGAGCCGCTCCTTTGGCTGTCTGCCTAAAAACATAAGGCTCAATTTGTGCATATCTACGAAAAGAGCCGCCCGACAGGAAAGGTGAGTGGAATCATGGCAAATACCATTGAACTCAAACAGCAGATCGCACAGGGCGAATACGACGCCGCCTTTGCCAAGCTGTACGGTGCAGACGCCGTGCAGGAGCAGCGCAAGCGCTATACCGACCTGATCGACGAATTTGAAAAGAAATACGGCACCAACCGCACGGTGCGCCTCTATTCCGCCCCGGGCCGCACCGAGATCGGCGGCAACCACACCGACCACAACAACGGCGTGGTGCTGGCAGGCTCTGTCAACCTGGATATGGTGGCCGTCGTCTCCCCGAATGAGGAAAATGTCATCCGCGTCAAGTCCCTGGGCTTTGACAAAATTGACGATGTCGATGTCACCAACCTCGTCCCGCAGCCGCGCGAGGCCGAGCACTCCGCGTCCCTGATCCGCGGCGTCGCCAAGGGCATCGTGGATGCAGGCGGCAAGGTGGGTGGCTTTGACTGCTACACCACCAGCAACGTGCTGCGCGGCTCCGGTCTGTCCAGCTCCGCAGCCTTTGAGGTCTGCATCGGTGCCATCCTGCGCGGCGAGTACAACAACAATGACATGGAGAAGTTCAACCAGGTCAAGATCGCCCAGATCGGCCAGTATGCCGAGAATGTGTTCTTTGGCAAGCCCTGCGGTCTGATGGACCAGACCGCCTGCGCCGTCGGCGGCGTTATCACCATCGATTTCAAGGACCCGGCCCACCCGGTGGTCGGCCAGACGGCCATTGACCTGGCGAAGCACGGCTTTGTCATGTGCATCAGCGATACGAAGGGCAGCCACGCCGACCTGACCGACGACTATGCCGCCATCCGCCATGAGATGGAGAGCGTGGCCGAGCAGTTCGGCAAAAAGGTCCTGCGCGAGGTCGATGAGGACGAGTTCTACAAGGCTCTGCCCAAGCTGCGCAAGGCCGTGGGGGACCGCGCCGTCGTGCGTGCGATGCACTTCTACAATGACTGCCGCCGCGCCGCCCAGCTCTGCGACGCCGTGCGCGAGGATGATTTTGATACGTTCCTGCGCCTGATTATCGAGGGCGGTCACTCCAGCTTTGAGTTCAACCAGAACGCCTACAGCATCAAGAGCCCGAAGGAGCAGGGCGTGCCTGTGGCACTGGCCTTAAGCCAGCGCGTACTGAATGGCCGCGGCGCGTGGCGTCTGCAGGGCGGCGGCTTTGCCGGCACCATTCAGGCGTTTGTGCCCGTTGACCTGCTGGACGCCTACAAGGCCGCCATCGACGGCTGCTTCGGCGAAGGCAGCTGCCACGTCCTGAACATCCGCAACTACGGTGCCGTGCCCGTGACGCCGGATATGTGAGCGTATAAAAGAGTGTAAATAAAGCCGCAGCTGTGCAGAAAACGCATAGCTGCGGCTTTTTGTGCTTTTTAATATCATCGTGCGGTAGGGGCCGTCGAAAAGGTGTCTTGTAGGGGCGAGCATTGCTCGCCCGTGCCCGTTTTTCTTGCGAGAAATTTTCCGGGAAATACGTTGCTGCGTAAAGCTTGTGGGCGAGCAATGCTCGCCCCTACAAACCGGCAGAATAAACAGGCAACCGCTCCGCGTCCACCTTCCGCCACCGCAAACACCCCGGTCGGATAAGGAAGCCGCCCCTACGCCGCAGAGGTCGGCGTTCCCGACGACCCGTGGCCGTTTCCGTCGCAGCAAGCGCTCATGGGATGTATAAAGGCATCCCACAGCCCGTAGGGGCGGATTCCATATCCGCCCGGGCACCCTCCGCAACCGCAGACCTCAGGGGAGGAATAAATCCCTCCCCTGAACCGCAGCCTCATTTCCCGTTCCTCTCCCAGATCAGTGCCAGCCCCTTGAACAGCAAATCAGCGTCATAGATGATCTTCCGCTTGCAGCAGGGCATAATGTACGGCGCTAACCCGCCTGTGGCGACCACGGTCAGCGGCTGGCCCAGCTCGGCCTCGACGCGGTCCGCTAACCCGTCCAGCATGGCGGCGGTGCCGAACATGGCCCCGTTGTTCAGCGCGGCGACGGTGTTCGCGCCAATCAGATGCTCCGGCGGCTCGGGCGCGATGGGCGGCAGCTGCGCC
>OLOC01001740.1_pt1 | contig 11739 bp, 14 predicted proteins | sample 1643111 | NCBI WGS metagenome assembly OLOC01 (sample SAMEA3136633, study PRJEB25190) | human gut metagenome
TACCTACACAGGCATGCGTCTGGCAGGTGTGGAGGGCGTCGTTGTCCATGAACGAAGTGAACTGAAGGAATCTCTGGAATATGCAGTTTCTGACAAAGAAATTGGGATCATTCTCCTTACCGAGAAATTCGGCCGGGAATTTCCTGAGATCATCGATGAAGTCCGGCTCCATCACAAAACGCCGCTGATCATCGAAATCCCTGACAGACACGGCACCGGCCGCAAGCCGGACTTTATCACTTCATATGTAAATGAAGCAATCGGATTGAAACTATAGGCAGGTGAAATGTAATGACAATAGATGAAAAGCTGCAGCACTTTTACGAGGTCTCCCTGGATGAGGCCCGTGAAGATGCCGCCAAAGCCATCCAGGACCACAAGGCATATCTTGAGCAGGTCCTGGAGGAACATAAACAATCCAGAACACAGACTGCCGAAGCTGAAGTCAAAGCTGAGGCCGAACATGTACGAAGAGAAATAAACAAGGCACTTTCTGCTGAACAGATCACCCTCAAGAGAGACTGGTCTCTCAGACAGAGTGAACTCAAAGAATCACTTTTTGCTGAAGTCAGAGACAAAGCCCTCAGGTTTACTTCCACCCCGGAATACAGCGATTATCTCTGCCGCCGCATCAAAGAAGCAAAAGATTTCGCAGAAGATGACGAGATCCAGATCTATCTTTCTGCCGGGGACAAAGAACTTGCAGATGCACTCAGTGCAAAGACAGGCTGTACACTCCTCGTTTCTTCCGAAGATTTTCTCGGAGGGATCCGCGCGGAGATTCCGGGCAAAAACATCCTGATCGATAACTCCTTTGCCACAAATCTGGCAGCAATGCGCAAAGAATTCAAATTTGACGGAGGACTGAATCATGAATAAAACAGGTATTATTTACGGTGTCAACGGTCCCGTCATCTATCTGAAAGGCGATCCCGGCTTCAAGATCTCCGAGATGGTCTATGTCGGCAAAGACAACCTGGTAGGCGAAGTCATCGGACTCAAAAAGGGCATGACCACCGTTCAGGTTTTTGAGGAGACCACCGGTCTCCGTCCGGGCGAGACTGTTACCGGCACCGGCGATGCCATCTCTGTTCTTCTCGGACCTGGTATCATCCACAATATTTTTGACGGTATCCAGCGTCCACTGGAAGAGATTGCAAAATCTTCCGGCAAATATATCTCCCGTGGTGTCAGCGTAGACTCTCTCGACACCCAGAAGAAATGGTCCGTCCATATGACCGTAAAGGAGGGCGATATCGTCCAGCCTGGCTCGATCATTGCAGAGACGCAGGAAACTGCTTCTATCCTTCACAAATCCATGGTTCCTCCGGATGTCCCGGGTGGAACTGTTATCAAAGCTGTTTCGGATGGCGATTACACGATCCTGGAACCAATCGTAACTGTCCAGCTGGACGACGGAACAACCAGAGATCTGGCACTCGCCCAGAAATGGCCGATCCGTATCCCAAGGCCGACACAGCTCCGCTACCCGGCAAGCGTTCCACTTATTACCGGTCAGCGAATCCTTGACACCCTGTTCCCGATCGCAAAGGGCGGCACTGCTGCTGTTCCGGGCGGTTTCGGTACAGGAAAGACCATGACACAGCATCAGATCGCCAAATGGTCCGATGCAGATATCATCATCTACATCGGATGCGGAGAGCGTGGAAACGAAATGACCCAGGTTCTCGAAGACTTCAGCAAACTGATCGACCCGAAATCCGGAAACCTGATGATGGACCGTACCACTCTGATTGCCAACACTTCCAACATGCCTGTAGCAGCCCGTGAAGCATCTATCTACACTGGTGTCACCCTGGCCGAATATTACCGCGACATGGGTTATGATGTAGCGATCATGGCAGACTCCACTTCCCGTTGGGCAGAAGCTCTTCGAGAGTTATCCGGCCGTTTGGAAGAAATGCCTGCTGAGGAAGGTTTCCCTGCTTATCTTGCTTCCAAGCTTTCCGCCTTTTATGAGAGAGCCGGCATGATGCAGAATCTCAACGGAACAGAAGGTTCTGTTTCTATTATCGGTGCTGTTTCTCCACAGGGCGGTGATTTCTCCGAACCGGTCACACAGAACACCAAACGTTTCGTTCGCTGTTTCTGGGGACTTGACAAATCTCTTGCCTACGCGAGACATTTCCCGGCAATCCACTGGCTGACCAGCTACAGTGAATATCTGAACGATTTAAGTGGATGGTATTCGGATCACGTATCGCCGAAGTTTGTAGATTACCGGAATCGTCTGATGGCAATTCTGAATCAGGAGAGCAGTCTGATGGAGATTGTAAAACTGATCGGTGGCGATGTACTTCCGGATGATCAGAAACTGATTTTGGAAATTGCAAGAGTGATCCGTCTTGGATTCTTGCAGCAGAATGCATTCCACAAAGATGATACATGCGTTTCGCTGGAGAAACAGTTTAAGATGATGGATGTTATTTTATATTTATATAAGAAAAGCCGGAGGCTGGTTGCGATGGGTATGCCGATGTCTGTGCTGAAAGCCGAAGGGATTTACGAAAAGGTAATCGCTATTAAATATGATGTGCCGAACGATAACCTGCAGCTTTTGGATCTGTATAAACGGGATATTGACGAGTTCTACGATCGTGTCGTAGAGAAGAATGCATAAAGGGGGAGTAAGTTGTGGCAATTGAATATTTAGGACTGAGCAGCATAAACGGACCTCTTGTTGTGCTGGAAGGGGTACAGGATGCATTTTATGATGAAATTGTAGAATTTGTAGTAGATCATAAGATCCATAAAATGGGAAGAATCGTGGAACTTGATGAAGACAAGGCAATCATCCAGGTATTTGAAGGTACGGAAAATATGTCGTTGGACAATACGCATACCAAGCTGACCGGACGTCCGATGGAAGTTGATGTGTCCCCGGAGATGCTGGGGCGTACATTTAACGGAATCGGCGAACCGATTGACGGACTTGGACCGATCACGGCAGCAGACAGGAGGGACATCAATGGGCTTCCGTTAAATCCGGTAAAGAGAGAGTATCCGAGAAACTATATCCGTACCGGCATTTCAGCAATTGACGGACTGACAACACTGATCCGTGGGCAGAAGCTCCCGATTTTCTCAGGAAACGGACTTCCGCATGACCAGCTTGCGGCGCAGATCGTGAAGCAGGCATCACTCGGCGAAGGTTCGGACGAGGAGTTTGCGGTTGTATTTGGCGCTATGGGTGTCAAACACGACGTGGCAGAATTTTTCCGCAGAACATTCGAAGAGAGCGGTGTATCCGATCATGTATGTATGTTCCTGAATCTTGCAAATGATCCGGTTGTTGAACGTCTGATCACGCCGAAAGTGGCACTGACAGTGGCAGAATATCTTGCTTTTGAGTGTAATATGCACATCCTTGTTATTCTGACAGATATGACATCCTTTGCGGAGGCGATGCGTGAAGTATCTTCTTCCAGAGGAGAAATCCCGTCAAGAAAAGGATATCCGGGCTATCTGTACAGTGAGCTGGCAACGATTTATGAGCGTGCCGGAATTGTAGAAGATTCGACTGGTTCTGTGACACAGCTTCCGATCCTGACGATGCCGAATGATGATATTACACATCCGATTCCGGATCTGACCGGATATATTACAGAAGGGCAGGTTGTTCTGGACCGGAATTTACACGGGCAGGCAATTTATCCGCCAATCAGTATCCTGCCGTCACTGTCCCGTCTGATGAAAGACGGGATTGGAGCAGGCTACACAAGAGAAGATCATCAGGATCTGGCAAATCAGTTATTTTCAGCTTATGCAAAGGTGGGGGAAGCGAGAAATCTTGCCTCCGTTATCGGAGAAGATGAGCTGTCACCGATCGACAAGCAGTATCTGAAATTCGGAGAAGAATTTGAAAAACGATATATCGGTCAGGGCCCAAAAGAAAACCGTACGATTCTGAATACGCTGGATCTCGGCTGGGAACTTTTAGGTTTACTTCCAAAAGAGGAATTAGACCGAATCGATACGAAACTGGTTGATAAATATTATAAGAAAAAAGAAGAGACGGATGAGGAAGAAAGTGAATCATAAGAAATAATTTTATTTCTATGACAGAGACCAGAATGAAAGCAGAAAAGGAGGCAGAGTATGGATCCGAGAGAATTTCCTACAAAAGGAAACTTAATGCTTGCCAAAAACTCGCTGGCACTGGCGCATCAGGGCTATGATCTGATGGATAAGAAGCGGAATATTCTGCTCAAAGAGCTGATGTCACTGATTGATGAGGCAAAGGATATTCAGGAAGAGATTGACCAGACATTTACAAAAGCATATGCATGCCTGCAGCGTGCGAATATCGAGCATGGAATCAGCAAAGTGCGGGAACTGGCATTTACCGTGCCGATCGAAGATTCTATCCGCATCCAGACGCGGAGTATTATGGGAACAGAGATCCCGCATGTCAAATACGATGCAAAGCAGAATGATCTGACGTATTCGTTCAGTACAACGAGAGAGTCGATCGATATTGCGCGAGAAGCATTCCGGGAAGTGAAAGATCTGACCATCAAATTGTCGATGGTGGAGAATGCGGCGTATCGTCTGGCAACGAATATTAAAAAGACACAGAAACGTGCCAATGCGCTTAAGAATATTACGATTCCGATGTACAGCAATCTGGTATACACGATCAGCAATGCGCTGGAGGAAAAAGAAAGGGAAGAGTTTACCAGATTGAAGGTGATTAAGCGGATGAAGTCGTAGAGGATTATATAATAATGAAATATAAGAAAAAGACTTGACAATTTTTGCGTGGGGGGAGACTAAAACTAAAAAAGGGAGGCACAGGGGAATGAAAAAGTATAAAAAATATTTTATCATTACACTTATGTTAGCGTTCGTGTTTAGTTTTAGTTTTACTTCTTTACCGGTTTCAGCTGCATCAAAATATGGAACATATGGTAGAAGAACATATTACTATACTGTATCAAAAGCTAAGAATATTAGAATTGAAAAAAGAGGTAAAGCTGTTGGCAAGTATTTAAATGAATGGATGGAAGGCGGCGTGAAATTAGCTGTGAGCTATGCAATGGGAAATTATTCGATTCCATTTAGTATTGTCGAAATAATGGTTGGAGATGGTGGCGTTAAATATGATAAAAAATCATATTCATCCTATGTTTTTCAGGCAAAATATACGACAAGAAATATTTTTTATTATCAGGACAATGCAAAGAAAAAGAAAAAAGTAGTACTTTCTGATGAAAAAGGTGTAGCAGATGTGTTTTATGAATTTCATCCAGTTGGAGTTGGTTTTAAAAAGTCGACATATACTAAAAAATTAAAAAGTAAAGCAACCGTTAAAACAACTTATTATGATAAAAAGTCAAGGAACTTGGAAAGATGTAATATATTGGCAAATCATAATACAAAAGAAATGTGGACAATATCTTCAGAGCTTCTGACAGAAAAGTGGAGAAAAAAATAGCTCTAAAAGGAGTTGTCTCTTGTTGAGGGAAAATAATGAAAAAAAGAATTTTAATGTGCATAAGTACTGTTGTTGTAGTTGGAATTATAGCAATAATTATAGTTTTGAATGGACATACGACATTGGTAAGACAAATAGACAAAAATTTAGGTTCATCAACAAAATGGAAAATTATATCTGTCGAAAAAATGGAGAGTGATGAGAATCCAATTGTACATGACACAGATTTGCAGACGGTAATATATAAGAATCTTATTGATGAAATTAAAAAAACAAAGATGAAGCGTAAACGCAGAGAATTAGGGATGGAAATAAAAAAGCCACTCTATACAATGACAGTTTCTTCGGATAATGACTATATAACATTTACTGTAAATAATGAAGGTGAAATTCACTTAAATCAAACAGATATAACATATATTATTTTAAACGAAAATTCAAAACTATATGATGTACTCAAACAAAATTTTGGCTTGAAAAAATGATTAAAAGAGATAACAAAATAGTTAAGTGAAAGAAAACAGCTACGATATACTGTTGTGTAAGTATATTGTAGCTGTTTTAGCTGTCAGGGCATCCCCACTTTCTCTGGAACTTTTAATATGGCAGCTCCCGTTTACGCTGATGTTGACAGTTGTGCATGAATTGATTCACGGAATTACATGGGGAATATTTGCAGAAAAACATTTTCAATCTATAAATTTTGGCGTGATCTGGAAGATGCTGACGCCGTACTGCCATTGTTCGGTACCACTTAAGAAATGGCAGTATGTATTGGGAGCGGCAATGCCAACACTGGTTCTTGGAGCAGGGTTGGGAGTAGTGGCAATCATGACAGGCAATCTTGTGTGCCTTTATCTTGCGGAATTTATGACTCTCGGCGGCGGTGGAGATTTTTTGATTATTATGAAAATATTACGATATCACTCTGACAAGGAAGACCAGGTATATTATGACCATCCATATGAATGTGGAGTTGTTGTTTTTGAAAAATAGAACAAAAAAGAAATAAAAATAAGTTGAAAAGATGATTTGATAGTGCTAAACTCCTATAAAAGCATCTTTTTCTTTTGCGCTTTTAAGCGTGTCTTATTCATATCTAAAGTATCTGAAAGGAATTCATGCTTTTAAATTTCACTAATAACAGCAGGAGTCCTGAAGGTACTAACGAAGACCGCACAATTTCTTGTGAAGGACTCAGAATAAAGAAGGGAGTATTTCATGAGAAAAAACAGAGAGTACAAAAGTGATGTATTTTCCATGTTAATGGAAAGCAAAGAAAATGCGCTGGAAGTTTACAATGCATTAAACGATTCGGAATATACCAATCCGGAGGAAGTGGAGATTGTTCAGTTGGAGCGGGGCGTGTCGCTCTCCATTCGGAATGATGCTTCATTCATTATTGATATGAACATCAATTTTTATGAGCATCAATCCACATACAATCCCAATATGCCACTTCGAAGTTTAATCTATTTTGTAAATACATTGCAGGACTGGCTGAAAGATAATGACAAGGATCTATTCAGCAGAAGACAAATACAGATACCGACACCGCATTTTATCGTATTTTATAATGGGACACAAAAAAGAACGGAATACGAAGAAATGAGACTGTCGGATTCGTTTTACCACAAAGCCGAAGAACTGCAGATAGAGATCATCTGCAAAGTTTATAATATCAATCCGGAAAACAATCAGATTTTGAAAAGAAAATCAGCAGTACTGGAAGGATATACATATTTTGTGGAAAAGGTAAGGGAGAATCAAAGGCAGGGAATGAATCTGGAAGAGGCTGTGGACAGTGCGATAAATGATTGTATAACGAATCATATATTGGAAGATTTTTTCAGAAGCAGGAAGGATGAAGTGAAGAAAATGACACATCTGGATTATACGTGGGAAAAGCGGGAAAGGTTAATACGCATGGAAGAATATGCAGATGGCGAAGCGGCTGGACTGCGTGAAGGCAAAGCGGTTGGAATACGTGATTCTCTACTGGAACTCTTACAGGAGTTTGGCGATATACCGGAAGCACTTCAAACCCGGATTGAATCAGAAAAAGATTTGCAGGTTTTAACAAGCTGGTTGAAAGTCGCCGCGAGAGCGGACTCCCTGGAAGAATTTCAAGAGAAAACAGGACTGCTGTGATGGTGGTATGAGTAAATAAAGTGAAGAAGCACCCACAAAACCTGCCACTGGCAGCTTCTTTCGGATGCAATAGCAAATAAAGACAGCTTCCCGGTACAGTGATGTATCGGGGAGCTGTTTTTGAAAATAGGATGAATTGAAATTACTAAGCTTTAACCCACTTGCCAATCCATTTCTTTTTAGTGACATTGTATTTCCGCTTGTACAGAACACCATTTACTGTTTTATATCTCCACTCGATTTTATCACCGCGTCTGGGTGAGATAGAGATTTTTTGGGGTGCTGCTGTATAAGTGGAATGAGTAATGTTCGCAGCAGCCTGCGTAGTACATGGTGCAAATAAGCTAAATACCAATAGATAAACTGGAATTAATTTGACTTTCTTTTTCATATGTTTATTGCTCCTTTATCTGAAAATCAGTCATTTCTTCGGGAATATGATCTAAAGTTGTTAAATATTTTCCGTCAACATATAAATCATAAGTTGAAGAATTCTTTTTATGAATAAAAAATCCATTATCTTGAGTAATAGTTAAAATCCCTGTGCCCAATTCTTCATTTAAAACAGGAAATGCTAACTCTGTCACGAATACAAAAGAAAATATCAACAATATAGTGATAAATGCTGACTGCAAAAAACGGGATATGTTTTTTCGCTTTTCAGTAACAAAATCAGTTGTAATAAATTTGATTCTTGTTCGTAAATTAGTCTGGCTTTTTCCAATAAAATTCATAGATAATGCATGATGCACGCATTGCCTGTAATGTACAGCCTTTGCAGTGGACACAATTAAATTTGCATATTGGATATGTTCTTTCCGGCTGCTGTTCTGCAGGATTGCCTGATCGTTAGAAACTTCCATAAAGAGTGTATATTCTTTCTTCAGAAGATAGATCAACGGATTCCACCAGTGGATACAGCAGACGATGTCTACCAGTAATGTAATCCATAGATCATGTTTTTTATAATGCATAAGTTCGTGCTTGAAAACATATTCCAGTTCTGTGTCTGTAAAAGAAATATCCGGTAATAACAATGTTGGAGTACGGAGTCCGGTAATAGCCGGAGAGATAGTATCCGGCAGCACTGCAATACGGATGTTATCGGTTGTATAGTGCGACGCTAATTCGTATAAGTGATGATATTCGGCAGTGTCTTTTGCTTCAAATTCTTTCATATAGTTATTCAATCTTATCTTGCTGATCAATAGCCGGATTAATTGAATAACAGCACCAATAAAAACAATGCGATATAGGATATCTAAAATACTCCATCCGTGAAAAGGAGTGGAATTATATAAAAATCCAATAAATGTCGGTAAAATGTGTTCGGAGTAAATACTATAAGTAAAAGGAAAATTCAAAGGAACCGCCATACGCAAAAGAATCAATATGACTCCGATAAATACAAAGCGTTTACCCTGCGCAAAAAATGTCTTTTTCCTATATAAAACATAATAAAAATATATGGTTAAAATCAGACTTGTCATCAGACAAGTGAGAAATGGACCAAGCGAAAGTTCCATAAATGTCTATTGCTCCTTCTTAAGTTCTTCTTTTTTCTTGGCAATTAGCTGTTCCAATTGCTCTAATTCTTCGGCATCTGTTTCTGAATCTATTAATGAAGCAAAGAGAGAGAATGGAGAGGATCCAACAATATCTTTGAATGATTCACTAAAGTATTCTTCTTTTGAAACACATGGTGTATAACTTCTTGTCAATACAGTTCCACTATATACAATATCTGCGATTTTAATATATTCTGATTTCAGTAATGCCCGCAGGCAGGCTTGTATCGTATTGATGTTCAGAGACGGATTGTTTTCCTCGATTTCTGAAGCAATCATAGGAGAAGAATTGTTCCATAAAATTTTCATGACTTCCAGTTGCTTTTTTGTGAGTTTTTGTCGTTTCATTAAAACTATCCTCCTGGCGTATAGGTATGTTTTTAGTATAACTGAAAAGAAAGACTAAGTCCATAGTAAAAAAATAAAAAAGTAAAATATTGACAGATTAAAAAAATAATGATACATTAAAAACATAGAAACGGATCCGAAAAATGAAATATAGAAGGAGAAAAAACTATGAAAAAAGGACTTTCAATTTGCTTAGTAATAAGCATGTTATCGACTACAAGTCTGACAGCTATGGCACAAGATGTTTCGAAAACTGCACAGGTACAGAACATCAATATTGTTTCAGAAGAGGAAATAGAAGAGGCAGCAGTGAGTGCAGAACTTAAAAACGAGTTAAAGAAGGATAGAGAGCAATTTTCAGAATTGGGGATAATTGGAATTGCAGATGAAATGAAAGCGGAAGTAGAAGATGATGAAATTAGATATGTCTTACAAAGTGGGGAATATGAAAATGTAATTAAAGTGCAAAATAACAATGATCATTCATTTAAAATGAGCGTTAAGCAAGATGATATTTTAAATGAAGTTATTGTTAATCAGGATGGAACAATGACTGTAGATGGAAATGTTATTGAAGTTGAACAGGAGGAAGAAATACTTCCGGACAAAAATATTGCCAGAGCTCCGGCAATATTTAATAGACTTACAAATGTGTGTCCGTATGGAAAGGCAGCAGATTATAACTACAAGTTAGGATCAAAGAATACCAGTAATTTGAAGTTAGAGAGAGAAATAAAAAAGACTGCGTTTTCAGTATTTACATCAATTATATGTAGTCAACTTGGAATACCGAGTCCTGTAGGAAGTGCAATGAAAAAACTTTATAATTTCACAGTGAAAAATGACCCACACTCGAAGTATCTTTCATGTAAAACTACAAATTATGCACATAAAAATTATCATAATACATATATAAAGCCTATTAAAATGTATGGCTTTAAATGTAATTATACTTGGTATACTAAAAAAAGCTATCAGGGAAGTAGTGTAAAAGAAACATTGTATCAGACGAAAGAAATCAATTAATTTCTGATGATCTTGCTAAATATAGAAAGTTATATACAAAGTTAACGAAAGAAAATCTTCTCATTTTACATTGTAAAGTGAGAAGATTTATGGTTTATTATATATAAGAAGATTTATGCAAATCATGAGGAGGATGCGCAATGGGAAAAAATAATCCTTTTAATAAAAAAATAAAATTCTTTGGTGCAGGATATACTGCAAGTAATGTATTTTGGTGGATAGGATTTTTCATCGTTATTTGGCTGGAATATAAGGGGAAGAATCTGAATAATGTGCAAAATACAATATACTATTCCATAGTTTTCGTTTTAATTATAGCGGGAGTTGTGTTTAAAGAATTACAACGCCATACAGCCGGCGAAGACACGAACAAAGCAATGAAATCCCTTACAAAAGCATACATCGGAATTTGGGGAGCATGGGCAATTGTAGATGTCTGGTATACGATTTGGGGAATTTATTTACAGCATGATGTGCTTATTCCGTATCTGGTTATTACCTTAGTGGCACTTTTAGCTATTAGTGGAATCAGTCTGGCGAGAAGGAGTACATTTCCAGAATAATATGAATTAGCACCATTCATTGTATATCTTGGAAATCATCTGAAACAATATGAAAAAATTTTGAAAAAAATTAAAAAAAGTGTCACAGAATCCCTTTTTATATGTAAGCGCTTAAATTTTAAACATGGATACTAAAAAATCCCCCGGTCACATTTCTGCAACCGGAGCACCTTGACAATTCACATATGATTGATTATTGATTTGAGTCGTTTGCACGACGTTCGATTTCAGCTTTGACTTCTTAAAAAAATAATGATACTGTAAACAAAACAAAAACGGATCCGATAAATAAAAACAAAGGAGAAAATGTTATAAAGAAAAGAATTGTATCGTTAGCATTAATTGGCGTATTGACAGGGGCATTAGTGTTTGGAGCATCTGTAAATTCCACAACGGTATATGCACAGGAATCAGATAATCAAGAAGTGCTTGAAAACGATAACGAAATATGTGACAATGAATCTGATGAAGATATTGTATTTAGCGCGGCTAAAGCTGCTGCAAATACATATACAAGAGAAGTATCAGAATACGATATGCTTAAAGCGGCTCAAAAAGCATCAAATGTTGAATTGAAAAATAATGGGTTTACAGAAGCGGATATTATAGCACTGAAAAAACCATT
>OLOC01001750.1_pt1 | contig 11700 bp, 8 predicted proteins | sample 1643111 | NCBI WGS metagenome assembly OLOC01 (sample SAMEA3136633, study PRJEB25190) | human gut metagenome
CCAGTCCAGTTCCCGTAAAGGCGTACTTCGTGGACTTCATTTCCAGATCAACTATCCGCAGGATAAACTTGTTCGTGTAGTGAGCGGAGAAGTTTTTGATGTTGCGGTCGATCTGCGAGAAGGTTCCCCGACATATGGACAGTGGTACGGAGTTCTTCTTTCTGCAGAGAATAAGAAACAGTTCTTCATTCCGAAGAATTTTGCACACGGATTTGTTGTTCTTTCTGATTCAGCAGAATTTGCTTATAAATGTACCGATTTTTATCATCCGAATGATGAGGGCGGCCTTGCATACAATGATCCGGATATCGGTGTAGAATGGCCGATTCCGGAAGGTATGGAACTGATCCTCTCTGACAAAGACCAGAAATGGGGAAGTTTTAAGGAATATACTGCCAACAGGAGTAAAAAGGATTGAAAAAAGAAACTTGGCTGCCTGGGGAAATCTACAAAAACCGCAAATTAGTGTTTTCTCTGGCAAAAAATGATTTCAAAACAAAATATGCAGGTTCCTATTTTGGAACAGTCTGGGCATTTGTTCAGCCGATCGTAACGATCTGCGTTTACTGGTTTGTATTCGGACTGGCGCTTCGCAATGGTTCGGATAAAGGTGTTCCATTTGTACTTTGGCTGATCGCAGGTCTTGTCCCCTGGTTCTTTATTCAGGAGGGCCTGACCGGAGGAACGAATGCACTTCTGGAATATAATTATCTGGTAAAAAAAGTAGTATTTAACATTCGGATCCTTCCGGTAGTGAAAGTGTTTTCAGCGGTATTTGTACATTGTTTTTTTGTTGTGATCGTACTGGTGATTTATACCTGCATGGGATATCCGCCGAGTCTGTATGCACTGCAGCTGGTATACTACAGCTTCTGCATTTTTATGCTGATTCTGGCAATCACATATATGACAAGTGCGGCGGTTGTATTCTTCAGAGATCTGAGTCAGATCATCAATATTATGCTTCAGGTTGGTGTATGGGTTACCCCGATCATGTGGGACTTTAATGATCTTGGTCTTGGAGGCCTTCTGGCAAATATACTGAAACTGAATCCGGTATTCTATATTGTGCAGGGATACAGGGATTCTCTGATCAACAAAGTAGCAATCTGGGAGCATCCGGTGCTGACACTTTACTTCTGGGGATTTACCCTGGTCGTATTTGTGCTTGGAATCAGACTGTTTAAAAAACTTCAGGTACATTTTGCAGATGTACTGTAAGCGGAGAGTAGAATGAGTGAATTTGCAATTCAGGTAAAACATCTGGATAAGATGTATAAATTATATAATAAGCCGTCTGACCGGTTGAAAGAGGCTCTGGGAATGAAAGTTCCTGTAAGAGAGCATTATGCACTACGGGATGTCAGCTTTGATGTAAAAAGAGGAGAAACAGTGGGAATTATCGGGACAAATGGTTCCGGTAAATCCACGATCCTCAAGATCATTACCGGTGTATTGAATCCTACCGGCGGAGAAGTCACAGTAGATGGGAGAATTTCCGCTCTGCTGGAACTTGGAGCCGGGTTCAATATGGAGTATACCGGAATTGAGAACGTATATCTCAACGGAACCATGATGGGGTTTTCCAAAGAGGAGATTGATGCCAGACTGCAGGATATTCTGGATTTTGCAGACATCGGTGATTTTGTACATCAGCCGGTCAAAGCATATTCCAGTGGTATGTTCGTTCGTCTGGCTTTTGCCGTTGCAATCAATATCGATCCTGAAATTCTGATCGTTGATGAGGCACTTTCTGTAGGGGATGTATTCTTCCAGGCAAAATGTTATCGTAAATTCGAAGAATTTAAGAAAATGGGCCGGACGATCCTTTTTGTAAGTCATGATCTGAGCAGTATTTCCAGATACTGTGACAGAGTTATCCTTCTGAATAAGGGTGTGAAGCTGGAAGAAGGTTCTCCAAAGCAGATGGTAGATATGTACAAGCAGCTTCTGGTAGGCCAGGATCCGACCAGGAAAGTGGAAAAAGAAGTAAAGAAAAAGGAAAACTGGAGTGAAAAATTCCAGGTAAATCCGAATATGCTGGAATATGGCAGCAAACTTGCTGAGATCACAGATTTTGTTGTGATGGATGAAAAGGGCCGTTATACCAATACCATCGACAAGGGAACAACCTTTACGATCAAGATGAGGGTTGCATTTCATGAGAATATTCAGGAACCGATCATGGCATATACATTTAAGGATATTCGTGGAACAGAAATTACAGGAACCAACACGATGTTTGAAAAAATGCATATTGAGCATTCTGAAGCCGGAGATGTATGTACCGTAACCTTTACACAGGATATGTTCCTGCAGGGTGGGGAGTATCTGCTTTCCTTTGGATGTACCGGCTATGAGGATGGAGACTTTACGGTATTCCACAGATTATATGATGCATGTAATATTACGGTGATCTCAACGCAGAATACCGTAGGATTTTATGATATGAATTCAAAAGTAGAAATTCAGTACGGAGAGGAATAATGGAAAAAATCGGACAGGTAATTCTGGATGATACACTATATCCGGGCAAAGATTTATATACAGATGGTGCAATTGAGGATGAGATGCTGGAAATAGCACGCAATTACCGGGAAAAACAATGGAACGGAGTTATTGCAGAGCGGGCGAGCTGGCCGATTCTCTATCATTTTTCTCATATCAGGGAAAATATACTGAGCTGGATTCCGTTTACAGGTGAAGAGAATGTTCTTGAAATCGGTTCCGGATGTGGCGCTGTGACCGGTGCTCTCTGCAAAAAAGCCAAAAAGGTTACCTGTATTGAACTTTCAAGAAAGCGCAGCCAGATCAATGCGTGGAGACACAGAGATTGTGACAATCTGAAGATCCTTATGGGGAATTTTCAGGAAGTCGAGAAGACACTTACCGAAAAATATGATTATATTACACTGATCGGTGTGTTTGAATATGGAGAAGCCTATATACAGAGTGAGACTCCTTATGTGGATTTCCTTAAGATCATATCCAGACATCTGAAACCGGATGGTAAGATCGTTCTTGCAATCGAAAATCGTCTGGGGCTGAAGTACTGGGCAGGATGTACGGAAGATCATTTTGGAACTCTCTTTGAAGGTCTGGAAGGTTATCCGACAACGAGTGGCGTTAAGACATTTTCCAGAAAAGAAATGTCAGCAATCCTGAAAGAGGCAGGAGATCTTAAAGCATCCTGGTATTATCCATTTCCGGATTACAAATTACCAATGACGATTTATTCAGACCGTCGCCTTCCTTTGAAGGGAGAACTGAATCGTCTGGAAACAAATTATGACAGACTGCGTTTGCAGCTTTTCCAGGAATCTGCGGTATATGATTCACTTCTTGCGAATGATATGTATCCGGATTTTGCCAATTCTTTTCTTCTTCTGATCGGAAAAGAAAAGAAAGAAGCAGAAACCATTTATGTAAAGTTTTCCAATGAAAGAGATCCGGCATTTTCTGTGCGTACGGAAATCTGTGAAAACTCTTCAGGGAGAAGATATGTCCGTAAGTTACCGACAGAAAAAACTTCTGAAGAACATGTGAAGAATCTGGAAAAAATCTCCAGGGAACTGGGAAACTTTTACGGAAGAGAAGGTCTGGAACTGAATACCTGTACAGTTGAGAATGATGGAGTACGTCTGGAATATCTGCAGGGAGAGACACTGGAAGGAAGACTGGACGAACTTCTGGAGGCAGGAAAGACAGAAGAGCTTGAGAAGCTGTTTTTCAGCTATATCAAAAAGATCCGTCGTATCCATGAAGGAGAGATGTTCTTTAAAACACCGGAATTCGTGCAGGTCTTTGGTGATGCAGAAATCAGTGAAAGCTGTCGTTGCAGCGGCATGTCCAATATCGATCTTGTGCCAGCTAATATTCTGCTTCAGGATTCCGGAGTGTCCGTAATCGATTATGAATGGACCTTCCGCTTTCCGATTCCGTGCAATTTCATCCTTTACAGAATGATCCATTACTATCTGGAAAGTGATGGCAAGCGTGCTGTACTGCGTGATCTTGATTTCTATAAAAAGGCAGGAATCAGTGAGAAAGAACTGGAAATTTATGCAGAGATGGAGCGTAATTTCCAGAAATATATGGAAGGCGGTCATGTGCCTCTTCGGGAAATGTATGATGAGGTTTCACCTGGCAAGGTAGATATCATGGCATATTATGACCGGATCCGTGCCGCATGTGCAACGAGAAGACTGCAGGTATTTTATGACCGAGGAAATGACTTTTCGGAAGCGGATTCAGATACCTATCCAATGACAAAACATGGAATTGATTTCGGAATCACTGTTCCGCAGAATGTGCGCCGACTGCGTCTGGATCCCGGGGAAGCTGCCGGGGGACTGGTTCTTAAAAAACTTGTATTTGAAAACGGAAAAGAGGCGGATTTTTCTTCTAATGGTTTTCCGATAGGAAACGGAAGATACTATTTTGGAGGCGGAGATCCGCAGTTTGTAATAGAGAGTCTGCCAAAGAATACAGGCAAACTTTATATAGAGATTGAAGTGATGAAGGAATCTGAAGCACAGGAGGCGTTCTGGATGAGTTTTTCACGGATCTCAGCAGAAAAAGACAAAGAGATTCAGAAACTAAAACATCAGATTTCTGAAATGGAAAATACAAAGGCATGGAAGCTGTACCGGAGTATTAAAAAGAAATAGGGGAATATTTATGGACAAACTTTGTTTCAGCATTGATGAAGAGAGATACGATGACAGACATGGACATGTGCTGAGCCTTGTAGGTTGGTATATGCATCCTGAAAAAAAGAAAGGCATCTTTCAGTTGCTTGGGGATGGTTATGAAGTAATCGATATACCGGAAATCGAGAGATATGAACGCCCGGATGTGGCGCAGTCTCTGGATGTGGAGACAGAAGGATTTCTTCCGGGTTTTACTGTGACGATTCCAGAGGTACTGGAACTTCGCAGAAAATACGATCTGTTAGAACTTCTTTTGCTGGACGGAGAAGAAAAAACACTGCTTTGGGAGTGTGCGGGTGATGACCTGGATGAACTGGTCAAGGATAAACTGGTAGAATTTCATATTGACCGTGTAGAGGTACTTTATGGACTGATGCTGGAAATCCAGGGATGGACAACGGACCAGAGAGGAAATGTGGAAGTGACGGTTCACAAAGAAAACACGGAGCTTCTGGACTGCAAGATCACAAGAGGACGCAGACCGGATGTTGTGGAACGTCGTCATCTCGATGATGATTACAAAAATCAGGAGATCGGATTCAGTATTTCAGCAGCTTTTCTGGAAATTCCGGGGAATCGTATCGTACTTCATTTTTGTGGAGATTCCACAACAAAGACTTATGAAATCGATATTAAAGCACTCCGTAAAGAGCAGAAATCCAAAGGATTCTGGGGACGCCTTTTTCATAAAGACAAAAACGGAGAGCATAAAGAAGATTATGAAGAATGGTTTAATCGTCATAAAGCGGACAGAAAGACTCTTCGCAGACAGCGCCATGCACATTTTGCGCAGAATCCGCTGATCAGTATTGTGATTCCGCTGTACTGTACTCCAACCCCATATCTCAAGGAATTGATCGATTCTGTTCGGGCACAGAGTTACACAAACTGGCAGCTTTGTCTGGCAGACGGAAGTCCGGATCAGAAAGTAGAAGAATATATTCAGAAGCGTTATGGAAAAGACAGCCGTATCCTGTACAAACATCTGGAGGAAAATGGCGGTATTTCCATTAATACAAATAAAGCGATTGAGATGGCGACGGGGGAATATCTGATGCTCAGTGATCACGACGATACGCTGGAACCGGATGCGTTATATGAAATCGTCAAAGCTATCAATGACCATCAGGGGCCGGAGATTGTTTATACAGATGAAGACAAGCTGAGTATGGATGGGGAATTTTATTTTGAACCCCATTTTAAATCAGATTATAACCTGTTTCGTTTAAGAGATAATAATTATATCTGCCACATTTTTGCAGTCAAAAAAGCCCTGGTAGATCAGGTAGGCGGTCTGAGACAGGAGTATGACGGTTCTCAGGATTATGATTTTATCCTGCGTTGCTGCGAACAGGCAAAACAGGTAATCCATATTCCGAGAGTACTGTATCACTGGAGATGTCATATGAATTCCGTTGCGGCAAATCCAGAGAGTAAGACGTATGCGTATGAAGCCGGATGCCGTGCAATTCAGGAACATTACAGAAGAGTTGGTATTGAGGCTGAAGTGGAGATGACGAAACATCCGGGCTGGTATCGCAGTCATGTGAAGATTCAGGGTGAGCCGCTTGTTTCCATCCTTATTCCAAATAAAGACCACATTGATGATCTTGAAAAATGTCTTTCTTCCATTTATGAGAAATCAACATGGAAAAATTACGAGATACTGGTAGTTGAAAATAACAGCGAAAAGCCAGAAACATTTGAGTATTATAAAAATCTTTCCTGGCGTTATCCAAAAGCAAGGGTGCTCACCTGGAAAGAGGGATTTAATTATGCCGCAATCAATAATTTTGCAGCAAAGGATGCAAAGGGCAGTTATCTGTTGTTCCTGAATAATGATGTAGAAGTCATTACTCCGGGATGGATCGAAGAAATGTTGATGATCTGCCAGCAGCCAGATGTCGCAATCGTTGGTGCTAAACTTTATTATCCGGATAATCTGATCCAGCATGCAGGTGTTGTCCTGGGGATGGGCGGAATTGCAGGACATATCATGTGCCAGGCATCATGCGAAGACAAAGGATATTTCGGAAGAGCCGTAAATGTTCAGGAAATCAGTGCGGTAACGGCGGCATGCATGCTTATGAAAGTTGAAGATTTTGAAGCTGTGGGTGGTTTTGACGAAGAGTTTGTGGTTGCATTTAATGATATTGATCTTTGCATGAAAGAGCGGGCAGCTGGAAAGAAAGTTGTATTTACACCATATGCGGAACTTTATCACTATGAATCCAAGTCAAGGGGAATGGAAGACACACCGGAAAAACAGTTCCGTTTCGAAAAGGAAACAAAACATTTCGAAGAGAAATGGGGCGAACAGATGAGCAAGGGAGATCCGTATTATAATCCGAATCTGTCACTGAAAGAAGCAGACTGTTCCCTGAGAGAAGACTGAGAAATGAGGTAGGATAATTCTATATGGCAAGAGAAATTTTTGAGGTAACAAAGGACCGATTCCATCTGCAGGATCCATGTTGTTATATTCTGCAGGGCACATGGCCCAAAGAAGCCAAAATGCGTGCGAAACTGGACGGATCTGAGGTAAAGGCAGAAATTCAGCGACTGGAAGTCGTCAGTGCACTGGAACGATTTAAAGATCCAGACCTGATGCGGGGCGAGCGGATCACAGCGGCTGTACAGCTTCCGGAATCTCTGGAGGGATACCAGAAACTTAGTATTTATGCGGAGATGCCGGAAAAAACATTTTGCTGGTTTTCGATTTCAGTAAAGAATCTTGAAAAAAGAAGGGGAAAACCACAGTTTTACATTGAAGAGGAAAAAGTGCAGCAGGGATTTCTGCGTGTCCGGGGATGGGCAGTGGCAGCAGAACCAGTACGTATCCAGATCTTTGATGAAAATAAAGAAAAAATCCAGGCGGAAGTACTTCGGACGGAGCGTGTGGATGTAGAACAGCTTTATGAAGAGATGGAACAGATGGAAAACAAAGACAAATCAGGATTCTTTGTGGAGCTGACAAATCTAAAAGGCAAAGTTGTTTACATTGTTTTTTATGCCGGAAATACAAAATCTGTGCATGTGGTTCCGTTGCAGCAGACGGTGGTGATCCGGAAAAAAATCGAAAAATATGCAAAAAAAGGAATCCGTTACTGGAAAACGCAGGGAAGTGCCGCTCTTGTCGGAAAAGTTGCAGCTAAGGTCAGAACGGCATCTACCAGGGAAATTCCATATCAGAAGTGGATCGTCAGACATCTTCCGGGACCGAAGGAACTGGAACGTCAGAGAAGAGAAAAATTTGATTTTCAGCCAAAGATTTCCATTGTGATCCCGCTGTATAAAACACAGGAAAAATATCTTCGACAGCTGGTTGAGACGATCAAAGAGCAGACATATCCGAACTGGGAGCTTTGTCTGTCAGATGGAAGTGGGGCAAATTCACCAATCGCCGGTTTGCTTGAATCACTTGTAGCATCGGATGAGCGGATTAAAGTAGTGTCTCATGAGGAATCACTGCAGATTTCTGAAAATACAAATGCTGCGATTGAGATTGCAACGGGTGATTATATTGCGTTTGCAGATCATGATGATGAACTGACACCAAATGCGCTGTTTGAATGTGTGAAGGCACTGAATAAAAACAGAGATGTGAAGGTCCTTTATTCTGATGAGGATAAGATGTCGATGGATGGACATAAATTCTTCCAGCCGCATTTCAAACCAGACTACAATCCGGATCTTCTGTGCACAGTAAATTACATCTGTCATTTATTTGTTGTTGACAGAAAAGTTATTGAACAGGTCGGAACTCTCCGTAAGGAATTTGACGGAGCGCAGGATTATGACTTTATTTTCCGCTGTATAGAGGCTGTCAGCCCGGAAGAGATCTGTCATGTACCGAAGATCCTGTATCACTGGAGATGTCATGAGGAATCCACCGCGGAAAATCCGGAGAGCAAAACTTATGCATTTGAATCCGGGAAGCGTGCGATTGAAGAGCACTACAGAAGAACGGGTATCGACGCAGAAGTATATCAGGGAGAGTTTCTGGGGCTCTACAGGACAAGATTTCACAGAGACCATGATCCACTGATTTCCATCATTATTCCAAATAAAGATCATATTGATGATCTGAAACGGTGTATGGATTCCATTGATCAGAAATCTACTTACAAAAATTATGAATATATCATTGTTGAAAATAACAGTACAGATGATGCTACTTTCCAGTATTACAAAAAACTGGAAGCAGAGAATCCAAAAGCCCATGTGGTTTACTGGGATAAGGAGTTCAATTATTCTGCAATCAATAATTATGGAGCTGCTTTTGCAAAAGGTGAATATCTCCTTCTGCTGAATAACGATACGGAAATCATTAATGAGGATTGTCTGGAAGAACTGCTTGGCTACTGTATGCGCAGTGATGTTGGAGCTGTCGGTGCCAGAATGTATTATGAGGACGATACGATTCAGCACGCAGGTGTAGTCATTGGTTTCGGCGGAATTGCAGGGCATTGTTTTGTTCTGCAGCCGAGAGGAACGACAGGCTACTGCCACAGAATCATCTGTGCACAGGATTACAGTGCAGTTACTGCTGCATGTATGATGGTGAAGCGCGAAGCTTTTGACAAAGTCGGAGGGCTTACAGAAGAACTTGCAGTTGCATTTAATGACATTGATTTCTGTATGAAACTGCGAGAAGCCGGTTATCTGATCGTATATAATCCATACGCAGAACTGTATCATTATGAATCCAAGTCCAGAGGATTGGAGGATACACCGGAAAAAGTAGCACGATTTAATAAAGAAATTCAGATTTTTGAAAGACGTTGGCCGGATATCATGCGTGACGGGGACCCATATTACAACCCGAATCTGACATTAAAGAGCCAGGATTTTTCACTGAAACGGATATAGGAGGATTTTGCATGAAAGTATTAGTAACAGGTGTAAAAGGACAGCTGGGTTATGATGTTATGAATGAGCTGGCCAAAAGAGGTTATGAAGGCGTTGGTGTGGATGTGGATGAAATGGATATCACAGACAGAGCTGCTGTTGAGCGTGTGATCGGAGAAGTACATCCGGACAAAGTCGTTCATTGTGCTGCATGGACAGCAGTAGATGCGGCTGAGGATAACCAGGAAGTCTGCCACAAAGTCAATGCAGAAGGTACGGAAAATATTGCCAGAATTTGTGGAAAACTTGATATTCCAATGGTGTATATCAGTACAGATTACGTATTTGACGGACAGGGAACTCGTCCGTGGGAGCCGGATGATCCGGTTGTAAAACCATTGAATGTTTATGGACAGGCAAAATATGATGGAGAGGTTGCTGTAGAAAAATATGCTCCAAAACATTATATTGTACGTATTGCATGGGTATTTGGAGTAAATGGAAAGAACTTCATTAAAACAATGCTTAACGTAGGAAAAACACATGATACCGTTCGTGTCGTATCCGACCAGATTGGAACACCAACCTATACTTACGATTTAGCAAGACTTCTTGTGGATATGATTGAAACCGACAAATACGGTTATTACCATGCCACAAACGAAGGTGGCTATATTTCCTGGTATGACTTCACTTGCGAAATCTTTAAACAGGCAGGCTATACCACAAATGTAGTACCTGTAACAACAGAAGAATATGGCTTATCTAAAGCAGCCCGCCCATTTAACAGCAGATTAGATAAATCCAAACTTGTCGAGTCGGGATTTACACCGTTACCAACGTGGCAGGATGCATTAAGCAGATATTTAAAAGAAATCGAATATTAAAAATTTGAGATAAAGAAGGAAGTAATAAAAATGGGACAGATAAAAGTAACAAAAGCACCAATTGAAGGATTATATGTAATCGAGCCAACCGTTCACGGAGATGACCGTGGCTATTTCATGGAAACCTATAACCTTAACGATATGAAAGAGGCTGGACTTGATATGAACTTTGTACAGGACAACCAGAGTATGAGTACGAAAGGTGTGTTACGAGGACTTCATTTCCAGAAGCAGTATCCACAGGGCAAACTTGTAAGAGCTATCAAGGGTCGTGTTTTTGATGTGGCTGTAGATTTACGTTCAGATAGTGAAACATATGGACAGTGGTATGGGGTAGAACTTACAGAAGAGAACAAGAAACAGTTCTATATCTCTGAAGGATTCGCTCATGGCTTCTTAGTATTAAGTGATACAGCAGAATTCTGCTATAAATGTACAGACTTCTATCATCCAGGAGACGAAGGTGGACTTGCTTGGAATGATCCTGAAATCGGAATTGAGTGGCCAGAATTAGTTGGAGAATATAATGGTACAGCTTCCGCAGAGGGATATACATTAAAAGATGGAACAAAACTTAATTTATCTGATAAAGATCAAAAATGGGTCGGAGTGAAAGATACTTTTAAGTTTTAAGGAGCAGTGAAAATATGAAAAAACATCAAAAAAAAGAAATAAAAGTGTGTTTAGTTGGTTCGTCAGGAGGTCATTTGACACATTTATATATGCTTAAACCTTTTTGGGAAAATAAAAAACGTTTTTGGGTTACTTTTGATAAAGAAGACGCTAGGAGTTTACTGAATGGTGAGAAAGTATATCCTTGTTATTATCCAACTAATCGCAATATAAAAAATTTGATACGAAATACAGTAGTAGCTTGGAAGGTCTTGCATAAAGAAAAACCGGATTTGATTATTTCAAGTGGAGCTGCTGTATCTGTTCCATTTTTTTATCTTGGGAAATTATTTGGCTCAAAGCTGATATATATTGAAGTATTTGATCGTATTGATAAACCCACGTTATCTGGAAGATTGGTTTATCCGATTGTTGACAAGTTTATTGTTCAATGGGAAGAACAAAAAGAAGTATATAAAAAAGCGATTAATTTAGGAAGTATATTTTAAAAGGTAGGTAGTAACCATGATTTTTGTTACGGTTGGAACTCATGAACAGCCATTTGATAGATTATTAAAAAAAATAGATGAATTAAAGAAAAATGGAATAATTCAGGAAAAAGTTATAATGCAAACTGG
>OLOC01001771.1_pt1 | contig 11535 bp, 8 predicted proteins | sample 1643111 | NCBI WGS metagenome assembly OLOC01 (sample SAMEA3136633, study PRJEB25190) | human gut metagenome
AAGCGATAGTTGCTCCTACACTTCCTGCTCCGATGATCGTAATTTTACTGCTCATATTTGTTCTCCTTTCAGCGTTGTTTGTCATTTTAATAACAACTTTAATTACACACATTCAAACATAACATAAAACATTGCCCTGTGCAATAAAAATTTTATTGTATTTCTCAGGTTAATTCCCGCTAATTTGCATTTCAAATTATTTAAACCGATTATATTTTCTGATATTTTCCATATTATTCTGTATACATTCCTGTTATTTTTTTATCGATTTATAGAAGCAATTTCAGAAACCTAGCAAAAAACCTCTGAACTTCAAAAAAAATCAAGAAGTCCAGAGGTTTCTTTCACCTCTTATTATTGGCTTAGATTCAGATGTTTATAGCTGCTCCAACGTTCACCCGGTTAATTCTTTGCCTGGGCAAGGGCTTTTTGTGCAGCGTCCAGGATCCCTTCGGAAGAATATGTGGCTCCGCTGACAGTATCGATTCCATCCGCCGACTGGTTTGCCATGATCTGAGAATAGATCGTGCTCCATGCAGGATCAAAAAATTCCGGTGTATCCTGATTTGTCTGCTCAATGGATACGATCTGGCCTCCTGAGATCGTAATTGTCAGATATGTTTTTCCTCCATATCCAAAAGCCGAGCCTGTATACGTTCCATCTCTGTACATTCCCACCGGTTCCGGTGCTTCCGTTGGCTCCGGTGTTGCATCCGGCTCATCTGTCCCTGGTGTTGGAGTTACATTGGGTTTTTCAGGAACCGGCGTCACATCCGGGTCGTCCGGCTCCGGCGTCGGGGTTGCTGCCGGCGTCTCTGTTGGCTTCGGTGTGGCTGTTGGTTTCGGCGTTGCCGTAGGTTTCGGTGTGGCTGTTGGCTTTGGTGTCGGTTTCTTTGTCGGAGTTGGTGTCGGTTTCTTTCCATACTCCGGATTGATCGCTTCTTTAAGAGCTTTTTTTACAGCGTTGAGAATTCCGTTGGAGGAATAGGTTGCTCCGCTGACTGCATCAATATCATCTACAGAATCCGTACCAATGATCTGTTCCTCCAGCACGCTCCATGCTTTTTCAAAAAACTGCTCCGTGTCCGTATTTTCCTGTTTCAGGGCTTCGATCACTCCATCCTTGATGGTCACAGTTACCTTCACGTCTCCATTGAAGCCCTTTGCCGAAGCTGTATATTTACCGTCCAGATATTTTTTCGGACTGTCCGGATCTTCCGGTTTCTTTGTAGGAGATGGTTTTTTTGTAGGTGACGGAGCTGATGTCGGAGTTGGTAAAGCAGTTGCTGCAGGTGTAGGGGTGACCTGCTGGCTGTTTCCATCTGCCGCTGCCTGGGAGAGGGCATTCTGAACTGCCTGGATGATTCCGTTGGAGGAATAGGTTGCTCCACTTACTGCATCTACATTCGGTGTATTTCCGGCGATCATCCTGCTGATCACACCCTGAGCTGACGCAAAATACGACGCGGTTTCTCCAGATGCCTCCAGAATATCTATAGCTGCAATCTTTCCACCGCTGATTGTTACTCTCACGCGGATCGTCCCGCCAAATCCGGTTCCGCTTCCTTCATAGGTGCCGTCCTTATATCCATCTGCCGGAACGCTTGCTACCGGTGTCTGCGTGGTTCCCTGTCCTGCGGCGCCGGCATTGCTTTTTGCAGATTCGGAAACCGTTCTTGTACCTGAGCTTTTTTTCGCTGCTGTTTTTTTTGAACTTTTTTTCGATGAGCTTTTCTTTTTTGTTGTACTGTTTTTCTCAGCTGTGGCAGTTGTGCTGTCAGAAACAGTATTTTCTTTTTCATACCCGAGATATTTTTCCAGCTCTGAAGCAGACATTACGGTCGTCTCTGCTTGCCCGACTGCTTCTGTCTCTCCATCAGAGCCCTTCGCCTTTATGCCTGAAAACACAAGCGCCGCAATCACAGCAGCTGCAGGAACCAGCTTGGTCCAGGGTATCTTCGGAGTATTTTTTTCCTCCTGCTTTTTATCTTTCAGATCTTTTTCCATGCTTCCTTACTCTCTCCTCTTTTCTTGCGGCCTCTGTCAGACATTGCTCTTCAGAAATCAGCAGACCTCTGCCGCAGACATTGCTCTATGTCTGCGGCAGAGGCTTCTGGATATCTGTGATCACATTCGGTTCAACAGTGAAATTATTTAACTGTTACCACAAATTTCTTTGTAATTCCGTTGCATTTCACTGTGATCGTTGCTTTACCTTTTTTGATTCCCTTTACAACACCCTTGCTGTTTACAGCTGCAACTTTTTTATTGCTGCTTGTATATGTAACCTTGCCTGCAGGTGTTGCTTTGGATCTGATGGTTGTTGTTTTACCTTTTTTGATCGTTGCAGAAGATTTTACAAGACTGAATGCAGGATTCTTGACAACTACTTTGCAGGTTATCTTCAGGGCTCCTGCCTTTGCTGTAATCGTAACGGTTCCTGCTTTGATTCCTTTTACAACACCTGTTTTACTGTTTACGGTTGCAACCTTTGTGTTGCTGCTTGTGTATTTTACAGTTGCAGATGGTGTTGCAGTTGCTTTTACAGTTGCTGTTTTTCCTTTGTAGATCGTTACGGAAGCCTTTGCGAATTTAATTGTAGAAGCTTTTACTGTTACCTTGCAGGTTGCTGTGGCATTTCCGACCTTTGCTGTGATAACTGCTGTTCCGGCTTTTACGCCTTTAACAACACCCTTGCTGCTTACCGTTGCAACCTTTGTGTTGCCGGACTTAAATGTTACTGCTGCATCGCTGTCATTTGTTGTTGCCTTAAGAGTCGTTGTTTTTCCTGTATATACAGCTGCTGCTGTCTTATCAAGTGTAACTGTTACCTTCTGAAGCTCTTTCTCTGCTCCCTGAAGATGTTCAAGTGCTTCATTTACCTCAGCCTGACTTGCATCTGTTTTTGCAAGAATGTCTTCTGCTTCCTGAAGCTCACCGGCAAAGGACTTCCAGGTTGCAATTGTGTAATCTGCCTCTGCCAGAGCCTTTGCAGCTTCCACTTCTGTTTTAAGACTTGTAAAATCAGTCGGCTCCATTGTAGGATTTACGATATTCTCTGCAGTTGCCTGGAAGCTGTAGGTATAGTCATTATATCCAAGAGCATACACTGTCAGTTTCCAGTATCCTGTTCCGTCTGTTCCTCCCGGAAGCTTGCAGCGTGCAGATTTTGTAAGTCCAAGCTGGATTCCCATTGCTTTATGCATCCAGTTATCTGCGGCAAACTTGGTTCCATAAGAAGCGAGGCATTTTGTATATGTGGAATCATCTCCATAATAATCCCAGCGTACAGCCTGCATATTTGCACCAAGATCACCATAATTTCCATTGAGATCCACACGGAGGAATTCGCCGTAGCTTCCGCTTGCTGCTTTTACACTCGGCTTGATCTCTGTTGCTGTTTTTAACGCCTGATCCTTGATACCGGAAGCTGTTCCGTCTGATTTTCTTGCTGTAAATGTAAAGCCGTCACCATTTTTCTCCACATATTTCAGACCATTTGTCTGTGCATTTACGTCTGCCACAAGGCCTTTGTAATACTGGAGATTGTTTTCACTGTATCCTCCGGAGAGCACAGCTCCATCCTGTACGACATTATACTTTTTGCAGAAATCTGCAAAATCTGCGGTCTTAACTGCTACCGGAACATATTTCAGACCATATATCTCATAATGACCCATCGTATAGGTTTTTCCATCTTCTGTTGTTATACTGCCTCTGTTCCATTTTACCTTGGAACCGTCTGTAAGATAAAGTGTGCTTCCTTTATCCTCCCAGTAGGATACGTCGAATCTGGTTCCGTCTTCAGCAATGATCGTAGCTTCTGTCTGATAGCTTCCTCTGTGGAGTCCATGATTTGCAGTCGCTCTTGTTACTGTATCAAAAGCTCCTGTATCAAACTCACTATGTGAATCCTTCTCTTCTGAAGAGCTTGTATCTCCAGCTGCATATACGCCTTCTGCTGCCCAGTACTCACCCCAGGTAAGTCCTGCATATACGTACTGATACTCGCCTGTCAGCTGGTCAGAATCGGAAAATGCTTCCGCCACTTCATCGCCTTCTGTGAAATCCTCTTCCCCTGTAGAGAACTGGTCTGCTTCCTCTGCTGTATCTTCCTGCTGGATATCCTCTGTCTCGTCTGCAGCAGCTTCTGGCACTGCTGCATCCTCTGCTGCTTCTTCTGTTATGTCTGCAGCATCCTCTATAGCTTCTTCTGCTACAGCTTCAGTATCCTCTGCCGTTTCCTCTGTGCTAAAATCCTCCGTATCTCCTGCCTCTGCCTCGGAAACCACGGCTGCATCAAGATCAGATGCCATTACAGCGGTCGGAAAGGTTGTTGCTGCCACTGCAAGACTTAAAATGCATGGAGCTGTTTTTTTCAATAGATTCCACTTCTGCATTGCTTATTCCTCCTAAAAATATGATATATTTATAGAACCCTTTCCAGGTTTACTATCGCAAGTACTGCGGATATGAGCATTCCCCTCTGCCAAACAGTCATAAACCGGATCGCCGGGAGATCAGCTTCACTCTGCAATATCCTCCACACTATAGGAATCCGCAAGCAGGCTGAACCGCTCCTTCATCCCCTCAGTGAGATACACATGATGGTCTTCATCCACAAAAAGTCCGTCTGCACCGTAAGCTTTCAACAGCTGTGTCCCTTTTTCCACCCCCAGCACAAAACATGCTGTGGAAAGCGCATCTGCCTCCAGACCTGAGTCACAGACTACCGTTACCCCGGTCACTCCGCTTTCTGCCGGATAGCCGGTAGACGGGTCCATAATGTGGTGATACCTTACAGCATTTTCGATAAAATATTTCTCATAATCTCCGGATGTGGAAAGAAATTCTGTACCATTTAAGGCAACCACACCAAGATAGTCATCCTCATTTTCAGCTCTGGGATCTGTCACCGCCACATTCCAGGAAGAACCATCCGGCTTGCTTCCGTAGGTCATGACACTGCTTCCTCCCAGATTCATAAGTGCTGCTGTTACATCCTTCTTTGTTTCCAGTTCTTTAAGGATCAGGTCACAGCCAATACCCTTTCCCGCTGCTCCAAGATCCAGAGAACAGCCCTCCTCCATGTGGACCGTATTTCCGTCAAGAAAAATCTTCTGATATCCGGAATCCTTCAGAACATTCTTAATTTCTGCTTCTTCCGGAATTTTCTGGTTTTCCCCTCCAATATCCCACAGGCGGATCAGCTTCCCGATGGTTGGGTCAAAGGCTCCGTCAGAATCCTCTGCGATCTTCAGAAGACGTTTCAGGTATCCGGAAAGCTCGTCGGAAATCTCCGTATCTTTTCCGCTGTCTGCATTCACCTTATAGATCTGGGACTTCTCATTGGTCCAGGAAAGAAGGTTCGTCTCCACATCTGTCAGCACAGCTGTCAGCTTACTGTTTATATCGTCACCTGTGGTATAGAGTGTTTCTGATACCACAGTATCCATTGCAAAATCTGTATCGGTATATGTCTGTACATCATTTTCCGAAGCAGCCATGCACAGCACAGGAAACAACACCGCAATTCCTGTAAATGTAGCTGTTGCCAGAAAAGTTTTCTTTTTCAGAGCCTGATATCTCATAGATCATTTTTCCTCAATTGTTCCAATGTGAATATTTTTTCTCGGGCATGCTGCGGCACATGCGTGGCAGCAAAGACATTCGCCGGATCTGCCTGTGTCGCCGTCGATATCCAGATGAGCCGGACATCTTTTTTTACAGAGACCACATTTCGGCGGACATTTCTCACGGTTTCTCCGAAACAGTGCACCCGGAAGGATTGGCATTAATGCAAAAACCGCTCCCATAGGACAGAGAAACTGGCAGAAAAACCTTTCCTGTGTACACATTCCCACAATGATCAGCACCAGGAGCACAATTCCCACCAGATATTTGCTGTTCGGGAGCCGTCCTGCCGTGAGCATGGAAAAAACATCCCACGGGCTGGTTCCCGTAAGCTTTCCGTATACACCTGTAAGGCAGGAAAGCAGGATCAGTGCCAGTACGATATATTTGACTTTCTGAAGCCCGTGAACCATTTTTTCGGAAAGATCCGGTTTCTTTTTTTTGTGAAAGCATTTCATTCGGATCCAGGAAAAGCCTTCATATACGGCATCTCCGAAAGATCCGAATGCACACGCATATCCGCAGAAATGTCTTCCGAAAAAGCAGGTAAAGATCAGAAGCACTGCCGTTACAGTCAGAAAGGAATTCCACTCCACCGGCTGACCGGCCGCAATGGCAAGAAAGATCGATTTGATACCTGCAAAGGCTGTAGAAAACAGAGACGGGGCGGCAATAAAAAATGCCAGCTGTATTCCCGCACGCATCAGCCTTACCTCCCGCTGTCTTTTTTTCATGAGTTTTCCGCCTTTCCAAGTGCCGCATCCACTGCGTTCAGGATTCCTGTGGAGCTGAACGTTGCTCCGGATACGGTATCCACATCTGTACTCTGAGCACTCAGGATGGAATCGATCACACTCTCTGCCTGTGAAAGATATGCACTGTCCTCACCTGGGGCGCTGACTACGTTGATGGATGTGATCTCATCACCGGTAAGTGTCACCTCCACCTGAATGGTCCCGCCGTATCCCTCGGCTTCTCCTGTATAGGTTCCATCTTTATATACATTATCGGAATCTGCGGTTGCTGTGTCCTCTGCGTCTGCATCGGATACATTGCCGTCTGAAGTGTCTGTTGTTTTGTCATCGCCTGCTGTATCTGTATCACTGCTGCCTGATCCTGCAGATACTGCCTGATTCTGCATACGATTTACATAACTCGTCTCCAGCGCACTGAGAAGTTCATTCTGCTGCTCCTGAAGTGTATCTACCTTATCTGTCAGAGCCGCGATCTCTTTTTCATTTGCCTGGGCTTTCATGCTGCTGTTATAAAAAAGCACAGCAAGAACCACTAACAGCAATGAGATCACTCTCATATAAAAATTCTGATTTTTCATCTCTTTTCTCCCTTGTATTTTTAACAATTCTGTAAATTGCTGCATCAGGCTCAACTGTGCGAACATATATTGCTGCGTCAGATGCTCTCGATCTATTCCTTCAATCTGCGTATAACTGTCTTTTGGATAAATTATATAGTTTTTATCCATATACATAAATTAGTTTTGATTAATCTTTTTTATAAAATTAGATGATGCTAACTTACAGTTAGGTATTATATCACCTGTTTTTTTTCTTGTCTACACTTTTGTTAGTAGTTTATAACTTTTTCCAATATGAATTTTTTCGCCACTCCTGCCTTTCCGTTGGGAACAGCTGTATGAATTATGGTTAGATATCATTAACTTATGTTTGCCTTTTAATTTCGATTATGATATGATTTTTTCTGAATCTGTAACAGAAATGGAGATTTGTTTTGAAGAAAAAAGAATTGATTTTTATTGCCGGGATCCTGATTCTGGCGGGAGTTCTCTGGCTTGGTTTTCAGATTGCGGGGAAACGTTCCCATAATACGATCCGTATTACCGTTGACGGAAAAGAATTCGGAACCTATTCGCTTTCCCAGGACCAGATCATCCACATCGGAGACACCAATGTCTGCGAGATCAAAGATGGAAAAGTTACAATGATCGAAGCAACCTGCCCGGATCATTACTGTATAAAACAGAAGGCTGTGGACGAGCACGGCGGTTCCATCATCTGCCTTCCTAATAAGGTTGTGATAGAAGGGGAAAATACTGCAGAGGATTCGGATTCGGAGAGTTCGCCTAAAATTGATGCGGTGACATAAAATTTCCGGAGAATATGCGTAATGCGTGTTTTCCGTAGATTTTTCTCTGACAGATGATATTCTGTCTGTGCTATTCCTGCAACGATATTTCTGCAACAAATGAAAGGATTTATTTATGAAACGAAAAACAGCTTATCTCGGATTATTTGCCGCAGTAGCGATCATTTTTGGATATGTGGAGTCTCTGGTCCCTGTATTTACAGGAATTCCGGGTATCAAGCTCGGGCTTGCAAACCTGGCGGTACTTTTTATACTGGACCGATATTCCTTTAAAGAAGCGGCTCTCGTGTCCGTTGTCAGAATCCTGGTGATCGGATTTATGTTTGGAAATCTGTTCAGTATTTTGTATAGTCTGGCTGGCGCTGCGCTTAGCCTGACTGTGATGGATCTTTTGAAAAAACATTCCGGCTTCAGTCTGATCGGTATCAGTGTGGCCGGTGGTGTCACACATAATATCGGGCAGCTGATCGTTGCCATGATCGTGGTGAGCAATACGAGTTTGATGGTTTATGCACCGGCACTGCTGGTGTCAGGTGTCCTGGCGGGGATTCTCATAGGTGGGTTGACAAAGGAGGTTGTGGGACGACTTCCTTTGAATCTATAATTATGTGGTTTGCTTCTTGGATTATGGTTTTCACTTTTTGAAGTGAGGGGAAATTGTGTGGTTTGATTTTTTAGATTATAGTTTTCACTTTTTGAAGTGATATAAATTGGGTAGTTTGATTTTTTGGGATTGTAGTTTTCACCTTTTGAAGTGAGAGGAAATTGGATGGTTTGATTTTTTTGGATTATAGTTTTCACTTTTTGAAAGTGGGTAATTTGCGAGAAGGGGAAGCACTCATAGTTGCGAAGGCCGTCTCCCCTTCTCGCGCTCTTCCCCTCCTGGCCACGCCACTGTGATGCGTTGTGGAATGTGTAAGTGTATCGGCTCAGTCCTGTATTCTGCTGTATCGGCAGTGACAGGCTGAGCCGATTATTGATTCTGCCATGTATTCTGCTGCACTGGCAGTAACAGGCTGAGCCGATTATTGATTCTGCCTTGTATTCTGCTGCACTGGCAGTAGCAGACTAAGCCGATTATTGATTCTGCCTTGTATTCTGCTGTACTGGCAGTGACAGGCTGAGCCGATTATTGATTCTGTCTTGTATTCTGCTGCACTGGCAGTAGCAGACTGAGCCGATTATTGATTCTGCCTTGTATTCTGCTGCACTGGCAGTAGCAGGCTGAGCCGATTATTGATTCTGCCTTGTATTCTGCTGCACTGGCAGTAGCAGGCTGAGCCGATTATTGCTTCGGCACTGTATTCTGCTGCACTGGCAGTAGCAGGCTGAGCCGATTGTTGCTTCGGCGCTGATTATTACTTCTGCACTGTTTGTTGCTTCTGGATGAATGGGAAAGTGGCCTGCGTAGCGAGCCTGTTCTCTGGATTGTGGTGTATCGCTGTTATTCAGGAACAGGCTTCGCCAATATATTTACGTCAGCATAAATCAGCTCAACCTTCCACAGCCAACGTAGTAGAATCCATCGCCCCTCCAATATCTTCACATATTTCTACAGCCTACAATAGCTGCGTGCCCGGAAAGGGGGAGCTCGAGGGGGAAAAGCGGGCTTCGCAACTTTGAGTGCTTTCCCCCTCGTACCTGCCCATGCCAAAATGGTCCCCCTGAAAGGGAAAGTACCTGCGTTTCAAGCATCCTCCCGGAAGGCGATCAGGCTTCGGTTTCATCATGGAACTGCGGGATCGGAGTTACCGGAGGATAAGAATCCACCGGAGGTTCATCAAACTCTCCGGAAATATTCCGATAGAAAACTGCCATACAGGTTTCTATATAAGGCACCAGCCAGATCAGTGCCAGATACAATGTAAATATGGAAAAAATGATCCACGGAACAAAACTTAAGAGCATTTTCATATATTCCCAGTAATGTCCCTTCATAAGCTTTGCACTGGCTTTCAGTGCCTGCACTCCTTTTATGTCCGAATTATCGGACAGGATGTAATAGCTCATGGTGAACGGCATAGCTGCCAGCAGGTTCAGCGCGAACCCGAGAAGTGTGAGCAGCATGTAAGTTACTGCCCAGTTCATCTGCTCCTCCGTTGTATTTCCCATATTGCTTGTAAAAGAAAACCACGCCAGTGGAAGTGATGTCACCAGATTGATCAATGCCAGCACAAAGGATGCCACGATCACATGATCCGGCTGATGGCTGAAAAAGTACAGAAGGTCTCCGAAAGAGTAGGCTTCCCTTCTGGAAATATTCAGATAGATCCGGTAAAGTCCTGCGGAAAAAATACAGATCACCAGAGAAAGAACAAAGCTGAATACCTCTCCTCCAATGATCGCATACAGGGAATCTCCCGGAAAAAGTGCTGTGGAAATATAGCTTGAAACTGCGCTCATCGCCGCAACCGCAATACTCCCGATCACAGGGACCGTAAAATTACCGGCCAGAGTTTCCCCTGCCAGCTTCTTACAGCCCTTCAGATTTTTTCTCATAATTCTGTATCCCTTCGTTATAGAAGGCGGAGACTCATCCAAGCCTCCGCCCCGTCATTTTTTACTTCAGATATATCATATTCTCATATTTCACATCTGTTTAGTCTGCAAGATTAAACGCATCATGTACCGCATTCATGGCACGTACGCCATCTTTCTCGTTAATGAGAACCGTCACACGGATCTCAGATGTTGCGATCATATTGATGTTCACACCCTCATTGTAAAGGCTCTCGAACATTTTTGCAGCAACACCCGGATTGCTCATCATACCTGCTCCTACAATAGAAAGCTTGGCAATGTTTTTCTCCGCATGAAGCTCAGAATAGGCGATGCGTGCCTGGTTAGCTTCCAGAACACCCATTGCATCGTCCAGATCATTTTTATCAACAGTAAAGGAAATGTCCTTGGTTCCGGCACGGCCGATAGACTGAAGGATCATATCCACATTGATATTTTTCTTAGCCAGGGTATCAAAAAGCTTAAATGCCACTCCTGGTGAATCTTTAAGTCCGATCACAGCAATACGTACTGCATCTGTATCCAGAGCAACACCGCTGATCAGCATTCTCTCCACTGTTACTTCCTCCTTTACCACAGTTCCTTCGCTGTTGTTGAGACTGGAACGTACCACCAGCGGCACGCCGTATTTCTTTGCCATCTCCACAGAACGGTTATGAAGCACTCCCGCACCCAGAGTTGCCAGATCCAGCATCTCATCGTAAGTGATCTCCTTAAGCTTGCGGGCTTTCGGAACCTTACGGGGGTCAGCAGTATAAACGCCATCCACATCGGTATAGATCTCACAGGCATCTGCATGAAGCGCTGCTGCAAGAGCTACGGCTGTGGTATCCGAACCTCCACGGCCAAGTGTGGTGTAATCATTATATTTATCAATGCCCTGGAATCCTGTAACCACAACAATTCTGCGGTTATCCAGTTCTCTGCGGATACGTGCGGCATCGATCTTTTTCAGACGGGCACTGCCGTGTGCGCTTGTTGTGTGCATAGCCACCTGAAATGCATTCAGGGAAACTGACGGTACTCCCAGGCTGTCCATAGCCATGGCCATCAGTGCTACCGACATCTGTTCTCCGATGGTAAAAAGCATATCCATCTCACGTTTCGGAGGTTTATCGTTGATATCTTTCGCCATGGTGATCAGCTCATCGGTATATTTACCCATTGCGGAAAGCACGACCACCACGTCGTTTCCTTTTTTATAATCTTCGATACATCTTCTGGCAACATTAAAGATACGCTCTTTGTTTGCCACAG
>OLOC01001806.1_pt1 | contig 11372 bp, 9 predicted proteins | sample 1643111 | NCBI WGS metagenome assembly OLOC01 (sample SAMEA3136633, study PRJEB25190) | human gut metagenome
TTCAAAATGTATATTCCCTTGTACTCATCATCTCTGTTCGAGTAAGAAGAAAAGCATCTCAAACCTCTTGTTTCGATAGTATTTCCTATATATTTCTGTTCAAATTCAGTCGTCAGCTTAATATATATCGCCTCTGTAGAGCCGGTATAACGCGCAACGGAATTTTCGCCTGTATTTTTTACCGTATTGTGATAAACCAATTCATACGGACCTTCGATACCCGTTTCAACGCAATTTTGTACAACGTTATTTTTCACAATCGTATTAGGGAGCGATGTTCCCATACCCGCGAATATCGCCGCACAACCCACACCGCTTGTAAGTGCGTTCGTATCATTTACGGACGGTTTGCCGAAACCGATATTTTTGCACACATTATTTTCAATAACATCTGCATATTTGCCCGAAACAGTCGGAGTCCAATAATCAATCGCCCCCCAAACACTGTTGTTAATCGTATTATTTCTTACAACATAATCGTCAACGTTGCCGACAAAACTTATCGTCTTACCGCAGCTGCTCTCGAAAGTACAATTTTCAACAAGCACATTTTCAGTCGGACTTTGTGCATCACCGACTATTCTTATACTGTAACCGCTGTTTGAACTGTCCGAAATCTGATTGCCGCAATTTGTGAACTTACTGTTCAAAATCGCGATATTACTGCAATCTCTGAACACAATTCCGTTGTTTTCAAAATCGGTAAACGAACAGTTGTTAAAAATAATATTATCGCAATTTTCAAATTTTATCATAGGAAAGTTTTCAAAATCTATATTTTCAACATATAAATTCTCAACATTCTTCACAATCTGATATGACGGCACATCGTCCGAATAATCTGCAACAAATGTTGCCCGTTTTCCGCCGGAAGTTTTTATCACCGTGTCTGAATTGAATATTGACGGATATTTTCCGTATTTAATCGTACTGTGAACTTTGTATTCATTCGGAGCAAGCGTGTTTATTGTTCCGTCTTTGCCTTTTATGTCGTTTGAAACACTGCCGGCAGAAAACTCATACAAGTCAGTTCCCAACAGTACTGATGACGTATCATAATTCTTAAAATCCGCTTCGGCGATTTCTTCGGGTGTAAGTTTAAACAGTTCACCGTTTTTCGATTGAATGTTCGACTTGTGACTGTCTATCTCCTTACGTATTTGCAAAACAGCATTGCGTGACGAATTACTGTCCGCTGCGTATACAAAATCCGCACCGAATGTCATGCACATCATCAATACCGTTAAAAGAGCCGTAATTTTTTTCATTTTCAACTCCATAGCCTTTCTCAAATAAAAAACCAACTTTAATAATAGCGTCTGTAAAATTGCAAATTCAATTCATACAAATTTCAACCGCCATTACATACATTTTATCATTAATTATTCATTTAATCAAGACTTTTCAATTAATATTTTCAAATAAAAAAGCATATCATTTCCAAAAATGATATGCTAAAATTTTTAATAATTTTCTGCGTGAATTTCAAAATATGCTTGCGGGTGATTGCACACAGGACAGACCTGCGGAGCTTTTACGCCTACAACGATATGACCGCAGTTACGGCACTCCCAAACCTTGACTTCACTCTTTTCAAAAACCTCTTTTGTTTCAACATTGTGAAGCAATGCACGGTAACGTTCTTCATGAGTTTTTTCTATTGCGGCTACCATACGGAACTTTTCAGCCAATTCGGTAAAGCCTTCTTCTTCGGCAGTTTTTGCGAAATCAGCATACATATCTGTCCATTCAAAATTTTCGCCCTCTGCCGCCGAAACAAGATTTTCTGCCGTTGTTCCGATTCCGTTTAATTCTTTAAACCACATTTTTGCGTGTTCCTTTTCATTGTCGGCTGTTTTCAAAAACAAATCCGCTATTTGTTCAAAGCCGTCTTTCTTTGCCTTCGACGCAAAATATGTGTATTTGTTACGCGCTTGCGACTCACCCGAAAAGGCAGTTCTTAAATTTTCCTCTGTTTTTGTTCCCGAATATTTGTTTGCCATTTATATTACCTCCGTAAATTTACTCATATATAATATATACCACTATACACGAATTTTAAACAACATTTTTCTATGTCTTGCATTTTTCCGTTTTTTGTATTAATATATGTTTTGGGGTGATGATATGAATGTTGAAAAAAATATGTTTACAATCGGTGAAATGGCAAAATCAATCGGAATTACAAGAAAAATCATATTGAATTACGAAGCAAAAGGATTGATTACTCCGGACGTTAAGGACGGCAAAAACGGAAATCGTTATTATACCGTAGATACGTTCACTAAAATTCGTACAGTACGTATTTTGCAAAAGCTCGGTCTGTCGCTTGATGAAATTCACGACTATTTAGACGGTAAAACCGATTTATTACCGCTTATCCGCCGCCTTGAAGCTATGCGTGACGAAATAAATTTGAATATTGAAAAGTTGTATGAAAGAGCAAACACCAATCTCACACAAATCAAGGAAATCCACATTGACAAGCAAACGATTTATCGACGCACTTTTACTACGGAAAGTATTCTCGATAAAACAAATATTCTGCGCGATACCGCAATACTTGCCATGCGTGAATACGGTACCGATATGACAAGGCGAATGTATTTTTTAGAATACTCATTGTCCGCACCCAACGAAATTTCTTACTGTGTTGCCGTACCGTCTGAAAGCAGCGGCGAACATATCGTCGTACTGACCCCAATGCGTGCAATTTGCATTTATCATCGCGGTGCATATGAGGAACTCCCGAAAGTTCGCGAAAAACTTTTGTTGTATGCCAAAGAGCATAATCTCACACCTTTGGGAATGTGCCGTCATACATATCTTGAAGGTCCCCCGCAACATAAGGATAAAAAACTTTTCATAACACAAGTGGCTCTGCCGATAGAAGAATAAAAAAGCTCCCGAACATATAAGTTCGGGAGCTTTTGTTTTTTACATAAAGAACGGGAAAAAATCGTTCTGAACCATATATCTGTTATTTATTTCTTCGATTTGCAAATCGGTATAACCTCTGTTTACCGCTTTTCTTGTGTTTAAATTAACAGCTTGTACCAAACCGATTACTTTTTTTGCATTATTATCATTTAATTCAACATTATACTTGTCAAACAAGCTAAGAATATCAGGAGCGTTTTCATTGCTCATTTTACATTCCATTTCAATTTCAAAGCATAAGTTTTCGCCCTTTACTTCATCCATACCCATTCTCTTAATCAAGTAATGTCTAAGCGCAAGATATTCGTTGGTTTCTTCAATATATCCCGGGTTAGCCATTTTCATAATCTTTTTTCTTGACGGAATATAAAACGGTTTGTTACCTTGCGTTTTCAACAAATCATCATAAAAACCTTCTTCCAAAACATAAGTGTTTACAATCGAATTGTTGTATATTTCCCACAAATCCATTTTACCGTTGATAGTATTAATCAATTCCATAAAATCTTCTTTTGAAATATCATGATTTTGCTTGTCGTATATTTCAAAAACCTTGTCCAACGGAACAATTTCGTAAAGTTCCGCAAAAACATTGCAGTAATTTATTATTTTATCTCTGACTTCCAAATCACCTTTTGATTCGTTTGTATAACATTTAGCAACTAAGTCTTTTACTTCGTCACACAAACTGTATTGTTCGTTTTCAAATGATATATAACCTAATTCCAATAAAAGTCCGATTTTGAAAACATCCAACTTTTCAATTTCGTTGTTCTCGCACCAATTTACAAGACATTCCGTTTGTTCTTTGTCAAGCGCCGCAAGAACTGTCTTAAAATACTCGTCTGATAATAATATTTCCGATATGCTTTCTGCCACTTCGCCCTTGTTCATTTTTGAACGACCTTTTATATTAAGCTCTTTTGCCAAGTCAAGCATTTCGGGCTTTTTCCAAGACATTATATTATCAAATATTTTCATTTTTCTACCCCTTAATATTTTTTTAATATTATATCATTAAATTTTCACATATACAAGCCATAAAAATAAACAATACTTTCCGCAAATTCTATCCGTCAAGTCAGCCAAACCTCTAAAAATTCCGCATAAAGCAACACCTGCGGCAAGTGTTAGAGTTCAAGGCAACGCCCTTAGCCCCCTCACAAATACCGCAGGTGATATTTTATCAACCTACTGCTTCATTTGGGTCATCATATGCAGGCACACTCGGTACTACCCAAATCAACTGATTGTTGTCGTCCCACTCAACACGACAATCCAATGCATCTGTTATATCACGAAGTTTAAAGTAATTGTTTCCGTCAATATTATAGCACGTTGCCTTTATAGGTACTCCGTCCAGTGTTAAAAACGCCGATGACGAAAAGGCTGTCCTTGTAACATCGTCGCCCGGTGTTAATTCGCCGCCAACCGATGTATAATCATAAAAGCTTAGCATATCAATCGAATTTGTTGCTCCGTCATACTTAACATCAAATGTTTTAATTGTTCCGTTTAAGATTTGTGCAATATCTCTGAGCTTAAAGTAGTTGTTGTCATCAATGTTATATGCAACGGTGTTATATTTGCGGCTATCCAGACAAATAGTCTGCGTTTTGGCAACAGAGTTTTTGCTGAATCCGTTTCCGGGATAATAAGTAAATGTTTCCCGACTTTCATCCTCTTGAACCAAATAGCGAATCTCTCCGTTATAGTAAATAGTATAGATTTTTCCTGTTATAATCCAAGGCTCTATTTCTGAAGGATCTATTCCGGGAATGTTCCTCATATCCTCATCACGGTCGAACGAAAATTCTTCAATGCCGTATACATTTACCCAGTCTTTGTCTTCTATTTTATTGATTTCACCGTTGTTTGAACTAACCCATTCACTGTATTCTAAGGCCTTATCCATATCAGCGTTGATATATCCGAAACGATACTCTTTCAGTTTTGCAAGTCCTTCGGCAGAATAGGTCAACGCACCCCATTCACCCCAAGCCGTATCTACGGACAGAACGCCTATAGGTGCACCAAGCTTTGCTACGTCATCAGCTGACTGTGTTTTGGTTAAATCGACAAGATTACTTGTCGGAATATAACATACCTTCGAGTTAAACCAGATTTTTGAATTTGTTCCGTCATAATCTTTCTCGATAACATCTATTACTGTACCTTTTTTAACCGAAGAACCGTCTGAAATATCACAATCCGCATTTGCCTCAGCTTTGTAGGAAATTAGCGGTTTTTCGGTGTTTGCAAGTTGTATATTGACATATTTGGATTCAACATAATATAAACCGTGCTTGTAATAAATTTTATAATGTCCGTTTTGTGGTGTTGCATCAACTATTTGAACAGATTGATTTATTTTATAAACACCCGATTTTACATAATCCGTTTCGTCAGGAGTGGTTTTTACCATCAAATTAGCGGTTGCCTTGCCGACAGCTTCAATTTTTGGAGCAGTTGCCACTTGATTGTTAATATCTAAGATATAACAATTTTTTCTTGGCAGAAAATATACTCCCGGTTTCCAGCTTGTGAAAGCTCCACCGTCTTTTCTTCCGCTACAATCTATAATTGAACCACGGGATTCGTCAACTCCGCCCTCGCTCCATACGGCAACCCAATTTTCGTTATAAGCAACAACATCAAATTCACTTGATGCACCTACATAAAATGCTGTGTTGGCATTTGCCTCTGTTCTTGACTTTTCTGCAAACGGAGGATCATAGCCGATTTCTTTAAGTTCGTCCAATCTCTTAGAGTGATAATTAATCGGCGGATTGCCCGGATAGAAAGATGCTTTTACCGAGCCGAATTTTCCCTCATCGCCTATATGCACAACAGCCATTCCAACCATCGGTAACGATTCAGGTCGGTCATGCCTTACCCATTCAGTCGGAACTTTTGCATAAAAATTTCTTTCATTGCCCTCGGTTGTTTTCGAGCCACCATAGATATAGTCGGAAAGAAAATACATATTTATTGTATGTTGATACTTATCCGGATCAGATGACGCTGTCGATTTCTCTATTTCTTTTTCTGCAACCTCTGCTGTTTCAAGTGTATCCTTTCTGCCGGCAAGAGCAGGAACATAGCCGATTGTACCGTCTTGGAGCTGAATCTTATGAAATGTGCCGCCATCTCCGACTACATTAGGCTCCAAAATTGTTACTTTGTTGTACTGGATGACCACTGCAACAGAACGACCGTATGATGGATTTTGATAAACAGACATACTTTCTATTCCCGCCTTGACATAAGCCGTATCACCCGCCTGAAAATCAGCAGCCGACACGTTTGTGCAAAATAACATTAATGTACAAATTAATGAAGTAATAAAAATTTTCAACATGATAAATCCCTCTTTTCTTAATTTTTTTATTTCGTCTTGGCAGACTATGTTCTATAATTATTATACATCGTACATCGGTGTACGATGCAATAGATTTTCAAAAAAATTAATTTTTTTAATTCTGAAACAAAAACTTTTAATATCATATTTGTCGTTTCCGGCAGTTGCAATAATATCATATAATAGCATATCAAAAGGAGTTTTATTTTTCATCGCTAAAGCTACACTGAGCCTCGGAACTGTCTGTTTTTCATAATACAGCAAAAACCTCCTGTATAATCACAGGAGGTTTTTGTACTGATTTATCTTCGACATCCACAATCATTGTCACCTTCCGGCTCGGATATGTCATCTTGATCACATTCCAAGAATTCGCCCCTCTCAGGCGGGAAGAATTCGTCAACCGGGAAGTCTATTCTCTCAAATAAGTCACAAGGATTGTCATCCGTTGCCCCTACACATTCTTTTTGAGGGATACAGAAGTCATATGACGGAATAAGAAGTTGAACGTGGCGTTCGATTTTAATTATGGAGAAAATACCCAAAGATACGAACACACGTTTTGCCTCATTGCCTGTTACGAACTGATCGTCAAACACTCTGCAAACCGATGCAGGCACAGACGCCAAATCGAAATCATCATCACAGCAACAAGATTTTCTGTCACGTACATCAACAAGCTTTGCACCCAATGTTATCGGATCTACCACCTCTACCACAGACCACAAAATGCAAGGTCAATTTTTTACCTAATTTATTATAGTCTAAATATATCATATTATCCCTATAAAATCAAGTCTAACTGTAATTGACAAATCAAGTATTTCATTCTATAATATAGCTATCCGATTGATAAAAGGAGGGATTTTATGAAATACATTTTAATGCACAAAGATATACCCGTCTGTGAAATTGAAATATCCGACGCAAGTTTTTCTATTGAAAATGTAAGCAAAATATATAATCCCGAACACATACCTCTTGGTCTTTCAGAAAACGAAAAAATCAATCTCAGAAAGTTTAACAAATGGTACAAAGGACGTTCTATTCCTGCGAGCAGACAAGGGCTTGCAAATGCACTTGATATAATCGGTGTTACACACCAAGACGAATTGATTTTAAAATGTTACGGTTTGAGTTTATCCGACCAATATTGGTTTAAACCGAACGATGTAAATTTACAATGGAAAGACATCAACTTTTTCGATAATGATTTCAGTGAAGATGTCGGCAATGCGTTATTCGGTACTCCAACCGAAAGTGACAGTTTTTCGCTTATATCACCCGACAATACTTCGGATGGATGGCTCAAAAAGAAATGGACAATTATAGACGGAAAACGTTGTCTTATAAAATCAGGCAGCGCACCGTTTTTCCAAGAACCTCTTAATGAAAAAATAACGTCAATTCTGCAAAGCAGATTAAACTATATGCCGTTTGTAGATTATGATTTAATTTTTGATGATGAACAACCTTTATCGGTTTGCGAAAATTTTATCACACCTCAAACGGAGCTTATAAGTGCTTACAGCATATATGAAACTCTACCAAAAGAAAAAAATATATCATCATACGAGCATTTCAAAAGATGTTGTGAAATACAAGGAATTGCAAATACAGAAAAGTTTCTTAATTATATGCTTGCCGTTGACTACATTATCGCCAACAGCGACCGTCATTTTCGCAACTTCGGCGTAATACGAAATGCAAATACTCTTGAATGGATTGGCTTTGCACCTCTATTTGATTGCGGAACAAGCCTATGGTTTAATCAGATTGCAAAAAATATAAAACCGATAAAATATGACGAAAGCAAGCCGTTTGCCACTTCTCACGCTAAGCAAATTGGATTTGTAACTGATTTAACTTGGCTTGATTTTCAAAAACTCAACGGCATTGAAAACGATTGCAAAAAAATTTTAAGTTCATCAAAATACATTGATGAAACACGTTGTGAAAATATATGCTATTCAATTTCAAAAAGAATAGATATGCTAAAAGACTTGTTGTGATTCTTCTCACAACAAGTCTTTATTATAAGGGGGTGTAGCCATATTCTTTTAAATATTTATTTTATCTCAAAATCGTGAAACTACTTCTTTGCATTTTCCTCTAATTCCAATAGATATTTATCATAATCCGACATGAACAATCTATCCTGAATGATTCTATACTTTTCAAATTCAGTTTCTGCATGAAGCTTTGCAATCTCAGCAGACACTTTACCTGCATCCTTTAAAATTCCATACTCAAACATTTCAATGAAACTATTAAGACGTTTCTCCCAATCTTGCATTGTCAGCGGAATATGTCTTAATGTCATACTTTCTGCAAAATCTAAGTATGCCGTAACCATACGATTTAATTGTCTCATCTCATCTTGACTCAAATAATTCTTGGCAATTATAACATCGCTTTTCTTAATCTTTCCATTCGGTGAATCTGCCCATGTAATTAATCCCATATGCTCTTTTGTATGGTCTGCCCTTTCTACAATCAATTCAGCCGCTGTATGTCCATGAACGGCATAATGCATTTTATTCTGAACTGTTGCATAAAACCTCTTGGTTGTTGCCGAATTTCTATCATAATCTATCGCCGTTGCATACAGGTCAGTGATTTTCTGATAAAACTTTCTTTCGCTTGCTCGTATTTCACGAATACGTTCTAACTGTTCATCAAAATACTTTTCTGTTAGATATGTTCCACGCTTTAACCTTTCATCATCCATAACCCAACCTTTGATAGTGTAATCTTTTGCTATTTGATTAACCCATTTTCTAAACTGTACGGCACGTTCAGAATTAACCTTAAATCCTACTGCTATAATCATCTCTAATGAGTAGTGATTTGTATTATAAGTTTTTCCGTCTGCAGCAGTTATCCGAAATTTTTGGATAACTGAATTCTCCTGCAATTCACTATCACTAAAAATCTTTTTTATATGATAGTTTATTGTGCGAACATCTACATCATATAATGTTGCCATCATTTTCTGTGTCAACCATATATTCTCATCCTCGTAACGCATCTCAATGCTATCAGCTTGGTCTCCTACAGATGCAATATAAGTCAGATATTCTGCCGCACTTGAACGAATAGTTATTTCATCTTTTTTCTTTGTCAAATAGAATTCCTCCTTCATCATAAGATCATCCTATTATTCCACAATCGCATAGCACATTTTACCTTTAAACGCCACTCCGTATTTGATAATATTTTTGTAACCGTCTTCCCTTGCTTTTGATGCATAGTCACGGTCATTTATTTGTTTTAATGCACGTTTGGCGGCATCATCTGCCGTTTCATTTTTACCACACACTTTAAATTCTAAAATCACTGCATTTTGTGCCACATCTTGTTGATACAAAACCAAATCACTACGCTCGTCACCGGTTTCACGATTCGATTCTACCTTATAGTACACATTACCCGACAGCAATCCTGATATTAAGCCATTATAAAATGATTCCGTACTGTCATAATAGCTTATAGTTTTTCTCAACAAATCAGTTATTTGCTCCGCAAAGTCTTGTGCATTACGTCCGAGCAAAGCTTTATACAAATTATCTTTATTAATTGCCTTTTTATATATTTCAAAATATTGAATTATTATATCTGTATAACAGCTTTTTATTTCAAGATTAGGAATGACAAGTGAATAGATTGTAGGCTCGCCTATCACTTCACCTGTTTTGACTATTTCTTTTATTTTCAGATAACCGGTAAAGAACAGAAAGCTCCATATATTTTCATTATTTTCAGTTAAATCACCGTACGTCACTGTTTCTTTTAATACAGTTTCTACGCTTCCGCCATGAATTAAATTTTCAATAATATCCTTTGTTTCATTATCTGCCTGACTGACTAACGTTCTGATAATATTATTTGAACTTGTATTGGTCCACCATGGTATTGCAGATATATCTTTATCTTCTGACCATTCTTTTACTTGATTAAGTACACTCCACGGATTATATACTTCAGATTTTCCAAACAAATATCCGTCATACCACTTCTTCATAAGTTGCGATTTTTCTTCTATATTATAATATTTCATCAATTCGTCTACTTCATATTGCACAAATCCGAAACTTTCAGAATATTTATTTGAAAGTATTGAATTTACCGCAAGATTATTAAGTCCGGTAAAAATACTTTCTTTTGATATTCTAAGACAACCTGTAATTACAGAAAACTCTAATGCTGAGTTTGTTTTTAAAGCAGATTCAAACAATGAGCGGATAAATCTAACCATTTCATCATAATACCCTGAAAAATATGCATCTTCAAGCGGTACATCATATTCATCAATTAGTATTATTGTTTTTGTTCCGTAATATTGTTTTAGACATATGCTCAAAAGTTGTATAGAGTTACTCCATACTGCATCTTCATCCATTGACAAAATTTTTTTATATTCATCTTTATATTCATCTGCCAATTTATCACTGTCTAAAATAAATTTATTATTTATAAATTGTCTCTGTATTTCATATTTTAATCCTCTCAACGCTTCTCTATAATCACCTTGCTTCGCACACTTCAAAGACAACGTAATAACAGGGTGAGTATTTCTGTACATAGCCAATTCTTCATAATGCTCCGATATTTTCAGTCCGTCAAAAAGATAAGCGTTATCCTTTTCATTTATATCGAAGAAATATTTAAGCATACTGAAATTCAGCGTTTTTCCAAAACGTCTTGGGCGAGTTATTAAGTTATTCTGTCCGCCGCTATGCAGAAGTTCATAGATAAGCATTGACTTATCAACATAATAAAAGCCGCTGTCTATAAGCTGTTTGAAATCTTCATAGCCTATGGGTATTCTCTTTTTACCGTTTGTCAATAACATATTCTCGCCTCCCGTATTCGTATAATGTAAGTATAACACAAATTTTTACCTTTATCAACGTTATATTTTACTTCATAAATATTTCCACCGACTTATCCGGATACACAACTATCTTTTCAATTATCCGCCGCATATCGTCATTGGTATATTCGTTCTGCATGAGAATTTGCTCAATATCTTTATGTATATCATCAATGTGCGTGGCTTTTTTCTGAA
>OLOC01001843.1_pt1 | contig 11186 bp, 4 predicted proteins | sample 1643111 | NCBI WGS metagenome assembly OLOC01 (sample SAMEA3136633, study PRJEB25190) | human gut metagenome
TCGCGTGCCCCGGTCAGCCGGTGCAGAAAAGGAGCCGCCCGGAAAGGATGAACCGCGTGCGCAGTTTGTGCACCCCCGCTCAGCCTGTGCTGAGAAAACGGCAGCTGCTTTCGGGCAAAAAGAAAGGCAGAAGAAAAACTTCTGCCTTTTTGTACAAAAATATACTTGACATTCTGTGAAAAATCATGGTATAATAAAACGCTTTATAAAATCGGATACATTATCCGATTCCTAAGTATATGTTAGCACGGTCTGCAAGAAATTGCAAGACCAAGAGCAATATTTTCGCAACGCCGCCGGGCGTATCAACCAACACCAACAGCCGAAAGAAACGGAGTGATCAAAGCACATGAAGGTGAAAGACGTACAGCACGGCAAAACCACACGAAAGAGCTTTGCACGAATCGAAGAGATTCTCGAAATGCCGAATCTCATCGAGGTGCAGAAGAAGTCTTACGAATGGTTCCTGGATCAGGGCCTGCGTGAGGTTTTTGACGATACCGCGTCCATCACGGACTACACCGGAAATCTGGAGCTTTCCTTCCTCGATTTTTCGATGGACGAGGAGCCGAAGTACAGCATTGAGGAGTGCAAGGCACGAGATGCAACGTATGCAACTCCGCTGAAGGTCCGCATGCGTCTGCGCAACAAGGAGACCGGCGAGATCAAGGAGCAGGAAATCTTCATGGGTGATTTCCCGAAGATGACCCACGCCGCTACCTTCATCATCAACGGTGCAGAACGCGCAATCGTATCTCAGCTCGTTCGTTCCCCGGGCGTATACTACGGCAAGGAGCTTGACAAGACCGACAAGGTTCTGCTCTCCGCTACCGTAATCCCGTACCGCGGCGCATGGCTCGAGTACGAGACCGATGCAAACGACGTTTTCTACGTTCGCATTGATAAAAACCGCAAGATTCCGATCACCAGCTTTATTCGTGCCATCGGCGTTAAGACCGATGCCGAGATCAAGGAGCTGTTCGGTGAGGATCCGCTGATCGTTGCAACCCTCGACAAGGACCCGGCGCACACCGCCGAGGAAGCCCTCATCGAGATCTACAAGAAGATGCGTCCGGGCGAGCCGCCCTCTGTGGAGTCGGCTACCTCTCTGATGGATGCCATGTTCTTCGATATGCGCCGCTACGACATTTCCGCAGTCGGCCGCTACAAGTACAACAAGAAGCTGAACATCGCACGCCGCATCACCGGCCACAAGCTGGTAAATGCAGTCGCTGACCCGATGACCGGCGAGGTTCTGGCAGAGGCCGGCGAGGTTCTCTCCCGCGAGAAGGCAACCATGATGGCTGCCCGCGGCGTAAACAGTGTTGTGATCGAGTCTGCAGAGGGCACTGCCGTTAAGGTATTCGGCAACGGCATGGTAGACGTAAACGATTTCTCCGAGTACCTCGGCGGCGCAACCGCAGAGGATCTGGGTCTCAAGGAGAAGGTTCGCTTCACCGTCCTCAAGGAGATCATCGACTCCGGCGTACAGGGCGACGAGCTGAAGAAGACCGTGAAGGAGCGTCACTTCGATCTGGTTCCGAAGACCATCATCGTTGATGATATGCTCGCTTCCATCTGCTATCTGCTCAACCTCGGTCACGGCATCGGCACGGTTGACGATATCGACCATCTGGGCAACCGCCGTCTGCGCTGCGTAGGCGAGCTGCTGCAGAACCAGTTCCGCATCGGCTTCTCCCGCATGGAGCGCGTTATCCGCGAGCGCATGACCATTCAGGACCTCGACGTTGTTACGCCGCAGTCCCTGATCAACATCCGTCCGGTAACTGCTGCCATCAAGGAGTTCTTCGGTTCTTCTCCGCTGTCGCAGTTCATGGATCAGAACAACCCGCTGGCTGAGCTGACCCACAAGCGCCGTATGTCCGCCCTCGGCCCTGGCGGTCTGTCCCGTGACCGTGCATCCTTCGAGGTTCGAGACGTACACTACTCTCACTACGGCCGTCTGTGCCCGATCGAGACCCCTGAAGGCCCGAACATCGGCCTGATCTCGTATCTGGCAACCTACGCCCGCATCAATGACTTCGGCTTTATCGAAGCACCGTACCGCGTAATCGAAAAGATCAAGGACGAGGAGACCGGCGAGGTCCGCTGCCACGTTACCGACGAGGTTCGCTACATGACCGCAGACGTCGAGGACGAGTACATCGTCTGCCAGGCTACCGAGCCGCTCGACGAGAACAACAACCTCGTAAACGACCGTGTAACCTGCCGTAGGCGCGACGAGTTCGTCGAGGTAGACCGCAAGGACGTTGACCTGATGGACGTTTCTCCGCGCATGATGATCTCGGTTGCTACCGCATTCATCCCGTTCCTCGACCACGACGACGCAAACCGCGCACTGATGGGCGCGAACATGCAGCGTCAGGCCGTACCGCTGCTCCGTACCGAGGCTCCGGTCGTTGCAACCGGCATGGAGTACAAGGCAGCTGTTGACTCCGGTACGATTCCGCTGGCAGAGGGTGACGGCGTTGTTACCCGCGTAACCGCCCGCGAGGTTTGCGTACACTACGACAACGGCACCGACAAGACCTATCCGCTGACCAAGTTCATGCGTTCCAACCAGTCCACCTGTATCAACATGCGTCCGATCGTTGATCTGGGCGAGCGTGTCAAGGCAGGCGACGTTCTGTCCGACGGCCCGTCTACCGATCAGGGCGAGGTTGCACTGGGCAAGAATGCCCTCATCGGCTTCATGACCTGGGAAGGCTACAACTACGAGGACGCCGTACTGCTGAACGAGCGTCTGGTACGCGACGACGTTTACACCTCCATCCATATCGAGGAGTACGAGTCCGAATCCCGTGATACCAAGCTCGGACCCGAGGAGATCACCCGTGATATCCCGAACGTCGGCGAGGACGCACTCCGCAACCTCGACGAGCGCGGCATCATCCGCGTTGGCGCTGAGGTTCGTGCCGGTGACATTCTGGTCGGCAAGGTTACCCCGAAGGGCGAGACCGAGCTGACCGCAGAGGAGCGCCTGCTCCGCGCGATCTTCGGCGAGAAGGCCCGCGAGGTTCGTGATACCTCTCTGCGTGCGCCGCACGGCGAATCCGGTATCGTTGTAGACGTTAAGGTATTTACCCGCGAGAACGGCGACGAGCTGTCTCCCGGTGTCAACATGGTCGTCCGCGTTTATATCGCGCAGAAGCGCAAGATCTCTGTCGGCGATAAGATGGCAGGCCGTCATGGTAACAAGGGTGTCGTTTCCCGCATTCTGCCGCAGGAGGATATGCCGTTCCTGGAGGATGGCCGTCCGCTCGACATCGTACTGAACCCGTTGGGCGTACCGTCCCGAATGAACATCGGTCAGGTGCTCGAGGTTCACCTTGGCTTCGCAGCCAAGAAGCTCGGCTGGAAGGTCGAGACCCCGGTATTCGACGGCGCAACGCTCGAGGATATCAAGGAGACGCTGGTTGCAGCAGGCGTTAACGAGGACGGCAAGAGCGTCGTATACGACGGCCGTACCGGTGAGAAGTTCGATAACCGCGTTACCGTTGGTTATATGTACTACCTCAAGCTGCATCACCTGGTCGATGATAAGATCCATGCCCGTTCCACCGGCCCCTACTCTCTGGTCACCCAGCAGCCTCTGGGCGGCAAGGCTCAGTTCGGCGGTCAGCGCTTCGGCGAGATGGAAGTCTGGGCTCTGGAAGCTTACGGTGCCGCTTACACCCTGCAGGAGATCCTGACCGTCAAGTCCGATGACGTTGAGGGCCGTGTCAAGACCTACGAGGCCATTGTCAAGGGCGAACCCATCCCGCAGCCCGGCATCCCCGAGTCCTTCCGCGTTATGCTGAAGGAGCTGCAGTCTCTGGGTATGGACGTTGTGGTCCAGGACAAGGACGGCAACGAGATCGATATGCGCCAGAACTTCGACGACGAAGAGACCGGCTTTGATATGCGTGATGTTGCAGGTTCCGAGACTGTTACCAACGAGAATGAGCTGCTGAACGATTACACCATCAAGGATGCTGACGCAGGCTTCGATGATCCTTCTGTGCTGGAAGATGACAACTCCGGCAGTGCGGCTCCCGCTTCCGACGAAGTGGATTTTTAACTAGAGATTAAGAAAGGGTTCGTTTCATGGAAAACAACGTTTTCGATTCCATTAAAATCGGCCTGGCTTCTCCGGAGCAGATCCGCAACTGGAGCTACGGCGAGGTCAAGAAGCCTGAGACCATCAACTACCGCACCCTGAAGCCGGAGCGCGACGGCCTGTACTGCGAGCGCATTTTTGGACCTACCAAGGACTGGGAGTGCCACTGCGGCAAGTACAAGCGCATCCGCTACAAGGGCAAGATCTGCGATCGCTGCGGTGTCGAGGTCACCAAGGCAAAGGTTCGTCGTGAGCGCATGGGCCACATTGAGCTGGCCGCGCCCGTCAGCCACATCTGGTACTTCAAGGGCATTCCCAGCCGCATTGGCCTGATGCTGGACATCAGCCCCCGCCTGCTGGAGAAGGTCCTGTACTTTGCAAGCTATATCGTTACCGATCCCGGTCTGACCCCGTTGGAAAAGAAGCAGCTGCTGACCGAGAAGGAATACCGTGAGATGCGTGAGCGCTACGGCGATGAGTTTGAGGCATCCATGGGTGCTGAGGCCATCCAGGAGCTGCTGAAGGAGATCGATCTGGATCAGCTGAGCGCTGAGCTGACCGCTGAGGTGGAAAAGTCCTCCGGCCAGAAGAAGGTCCGCATCCTGAAGCGTCTGGAGGTCGTTGAGGCATTCCGCATTTCCGGCAACCGCCCCGAGTGGATGGTCATGGACGTGCTGCCCGTGCTGCCCCCTGATCTGCGCCCCATGGTCCAGCTGGATGGCGGCCGTTTTGCCACCTCCGACCTGAACGATCTGTACCGCCGCGTAATCAACCGCAACAACCGTCTGCGCCGCCTGCTGGAGCTGGGTGCTCCCGACATCATCGTGCGCAACGAGAAGCGGATGCTGCAGGAAGCAGTTGACAGCCTGATCGACAACGGCCGCCGCGGCCGCCCGGTCACCGGCCCCAACAACCGTGCCCTGAAGAGCCTGTCCGATCTGCTGAAGGGCAAGCAGGGCCGCTTCCGCCAGAACCTGCTGGGCAAGCGTGTTGACTACTCCGGTCGTTCTGTTATCGTCGTCGGCCCTGAGCTGAAGATGGATCAGTGCGGTCTGCCCAAGGAGATGGCTCTGGAGCTGTTCAAGCCCTTCGTGATGAAGGATCTGGTCGAGAAGGGTGTTGCCAACAACATCAAGTCTGCCCGTAAGATGGTCGAGCGTGCAAAGCCCGAGGTCTGGGACAGCCTGGAGACCGTGATCAAGGGCCACCCGGTCCTGCTGAACCGTGCACCTACCCTGCACCGTCTGGGCATTCAGGCCTTCAACCCCGTGCTGGTCGAGGGCCGTGCCATCAAGCTGCACCCCCTGGCATGTACCGCATTCAACGCCGACTTCGACGGTGACCAGATGGCAGTTCACCTGCCCCTGGGCGAGGATGCCTGCCGTGAGGCCAAGATGCTGATGCTGGCTTCCGGCAACCTGCTGAAGCCCTCTGACGGCGCACCTGTTACCGTTCCTACTCAGGATATGATCCTGGGCAGCTACTACCTGACCACCGTTCGTGAGAACGAAGAGGGTGCAGGCAAGATCTTCCGTGATGAGAACGAGGCCCTGATGGCCTATGCAGAGCACGTTGTGACCCTGCACGCTCCCATCAAGGTCCGCCGCACCATGGTCATTGATGGTGTGGAGCGCACCGGTCTGGTGGATGCCACCGTCGGCCGGATCATCTTCAATAACCCCGTTCCTCAGAACCTGGGTTATATCGACCGCACCGACCCGGAGCACTGGCTGGAGTATGAGGTCAGCTTCCGCGTGACCAAAAAGACCCTGCCCGACATCATTTCCCGCTGCATGACCCGCAATGGCACCCGTGCCTGCGCAAAGATGCTGGACTCCATCAAGGCTCAGGGCTATAAGTACTCCACCCTGTCTGCAATCTCTGTTGCTGTGTGTGACGCTGTCATTCCTCCGCAGAAGGACGAGCTGATCGCTGACGCGGATAAGCAGGTCTCTCAGGTCAACAAGCTGTTCAACCGCGGCCTGATCTCTGAGAACGAGCGTTACACCCAGACCATCAACATCTGGCAGGCAACCACCGATAAGGTCTCCAAGGCTCTGGCAGCCAACCTGCCCAAGGACAACGAGATCTTTATGATGGCTGATTCCGGTGCGCGTGGTTCTATGAACCAGATCAAGCAGCTGGCCGGCATGCGCGGCCTGCTGGCCAACACCGCAGGTAAGACCATCGAGATGCCCATTCGTGCAAACTACCGCGAAGGTCTGAACATTCTGGAATATTTCGTTTCTGCCCGTGGCGCTCGTAAGGGTCTGGCCGATACCGCTCTGCGTACCGCTGACTCCGGCTACCTGACCCGCCGCATGGTCGATGTTTCTCAGGAGGTCATCGTCCGTGAGATCGACTGCGGCACCACCGACGGCCTGTGGGTCTCTGAGATCCACGAGGGCAAGGAGAAGATCGAGAGCTTCCGTGAGCGTATCATCGGTCGTTACGCTGTGGGCGATGTGATCAACCCCGTCACCGGCGAGGTCATCGTGCCCGAGGGCAAGATGATCGACCTGTACGATGCCAACGACATCGAGGCTGCAGGCATCACCAAGCTGAAGATCCGCAGCCTGCTGACCTGCCGCGCCAAGGTGGGTGTCTGCGCACACTGCTACGGCAGCGATATGGCAAATGGTGAGCCCGTCCAGCTGGGCGAGTCCATCGGTGTCATCGCAGCAGAGTCCATTGGCGAGCCCGGTACCCAGCTGACCATGCGTACCTTCCATACCGGCGGTATTGCGTCTGCTGAGGATATTACCCAGGGTCTTCCCCGTGTTGAGGAACTGTTCGAGAGCCGCCGTCCCAAGAGCATGGCCATTATGAGCGAGATCTCCGGTGTTGTCTCTCAGGATGACACCAAGAAGAACGTCGTCATCAAGGTCACCGGCAAGGATGAGAACGGTGCCGAGGTGGTGAAGAGCTACTCCATCCCCTTCACCCAGCATGCACGTGTCATGCCCGGCGATCGTGTGGAGAAGGGCGACATCATCACCCGCGAAGGTGTTCTGTATCCCCAGGATATCCTGGCCATCAAGGGTCTGAGCGATGTGCAGAACTACCTGATCAGCGAGGTCCAGAAGGTCTACCGTCTGCAGGGCGTTGAGATCAACGATAAGCATATCGAGGTCATCGTCCGTCAGATGTGCCGCAAGGTCCGCGTGACCGACTCCGGCTCCTCCGACCTGATCGGCGGTGCACTGGCAAACCGTCTGGAAGTTGAGAACATCAACGCCGAGCTGCAGAAGCGCATTGATGACGGTGAAGAGGGCATCAAGCTGGTCGAGTATCAGCAGGTGCTGCTGGGCATCACCAAGGCTGCCTTGGCAAACGAGTCCTTCCTGTCTGCCGCATCCTTCCAGGAGACCACCCGTGTCCTGACCGAAGCCGCCATCAAGGGCAAGGTTGACCCGCTGGCCGGCCTGAAGGAAAATGTCATCATCGGTAAGCTGATCCCCGCCGGTACCGGTCTGCCGGAGGTGCGTGAGGATCTGAAGCGCCGTGAGCAGGAGCGCGACGAGGCTGTTGCCGCTGAGCTGGCTGCAGCAAACCAGCAGTAAAACTCTGTCTGCCCGGAACTGAATCGATCCATGAGCCGCCTTTCCCTGAACGCAGGGGAGGGCGGCTTTTTTGATTTGAAACTCCCTCCGTCATTGCTTCGCAATGCCACCTCCCTCTGGGAGGGAGGCCTGCTTGGCCCGAAGCAGGGGAAAGGCCCCCTCTGAGAGGGGGCTGTCTGCGCAGCAGACTGAGGGAGTAAAGGAAAAATCAGCGGTTGAGTCCTTCGGCGAATAAAACAAAAAAATATTGGAAAAACTGTTGACATTCCTAATCAAAACGAGTATTATATAACTGTTGCGCGTCCCCATAGGGGAAGTGCGGCTAAAAAGTCGGAAAATATCCGATGTTCACTATTAAGAAAGGAGAAACAAAATGCCTACTTTTAACCAGCTTGTACGCAAAGGCCGTGAGGTCCTGGTTACCAAGAGCACCGCTCCCGCCCTGCAGAAGACTTATAACTCTCAGAAGAAGCAGTACTCTGATCTGAGCAGCCCCCAGAAGCGTGGTGTCTGCACTGCAGTTCGTACCATGACCCCCAAGAAGCCTAACTCTGCTCTGCGTAAGGTTGCTCGTGTCCGCCTCACGAATGGTATCGAGGTCACCTCTTACATTCCCGGTATCGGCCATAACCTGCAGGAGCACTCCGTCGTGCTGATCCGTGGCGGCCGTGTTAAGGACCTGCCCGGTGTGCGTTACCACATCATCCGTGGTACCCTGGATACTCAGGGTGTGGCAGGCCGTAATCAGGCCCGCTCCAAGTACGGCGCAAAGCGTCCTAAGGCCGGTGCTGCAAAGAAGTAATTGAGGACAACCGCCATAAACGGCTTTCCATTATATAAATAACAAGTCCGCATTGCGCGGAGGGTAACGGTTTATGTAAGGTCAGCTCTTTGTGACACAACGGGAGTTTTATTACTTTCGAGTACCGATGATATCATTCTGTGAAGGAGGGAAGAAAGATGCCTAGAAGAGGTAACATTGCTAAGCGCGATGTCTTAGCTGATCCTATTTACAATTCCAAGATGGTCACCCGTCTGGTCAACAGCGTGATGCTGGATGGCAAGAAGGGCGTCGCTCAGAAGATCGTTTACGAGGCTTTCTCCATGATTCAGGAAAAGACCGGCAACGATCCTCTGGAAACTTTCGAGAAGGCGATGGAGAACATCATGCCCAGCCTCGAGTGCAAGACCCGCCGTGTTGGTGGCGCTAACTACCAGGTTCCTCTGGAAGTCAGCCCTGCCCGCCGCGAGACCCTGGGTCTGCGCTGGCTGACCGCTTACAGCCGCAGCCGTGGTGAGAAGACCATGGCCCAGCGTCTGGCCGCCGAGATCATGGATGCTGCCAACAACACTGGTAACGCCGTGAAGAAGCGCGAGGATACCCACAAGATGGCCGAGGCCAACAAGGCTTTCGCTCATTTCCGTTATTGATCTGTTCTGTAGGAGGTTAATTTCATGGCTACACCCAGAGAAGTTTCTCTTCAGATGACGAGAAATATCGGCATTATGGCCCACATTGATGCTGGTAAGACGACTACCACCGAGCGTATTCTGTACTACACCGGCATCAACCACAAGATCGGCGAAGTCCACGATGGCGGTGCCACCATGGACTGGATGGTTCAGGAGCAGGAGCGTGGTATTACCATCACTTCCGCTGCTACCACCTGCTACTGGAGCCACTCTGAGACCCAGAAGGATCCGGTTGCATTCAAGAAGAACCGTCACCGCATCAACATCATCGACACCCCGGGCCACGTGGACTTTACTGTTGAGGTCCAGCGTTCCCTGCGCGTCCTGGACGGTTCTGTGACCGTTCTGGCTGCTAAGGGCGGTGTCGAGCCTCAGTCTGAGACCGTTTGGCGTCAGGCTGATGAGTACAAAGTCCCTCGCATGGTTTACGTCAACAAGATGGATACCATGGGTGCCGACTTCTTCCGCTGCATCAAGATGCTGCATGATCGTCTGCACGCTAACGGCGTGGCGATCCAGCTGCCCATCGGCCAGGAGGATACCTTCCGTGGTATTGTTGACCTGGTCGATATGAACGCTGAGGTCTACTATGACGACATGGGCAACGATATGCGCACTGAGCCCATCCCTGAGGATATGGTCGAGCAGGCCGAGGAGTACCGCAACATCCTGATCGAGGCTGTTGCCGAGAACGACGAAGTCCTGATGGAGAAGTATCTCGAGGGTGAGGAGATCACCCGCGAGGAGCTGAAGGCTGCCATCCGCAAGGAGACCATTGCCAACACTCTGGTGCCCGTGGTCTGTGGTTCTTCCTACAAGAACCGTGGTGTCCAGAAGCTGCTGGACGCTATCGTGGATTATATGCCCGCTCCTACCGACGTTGAGGACATCAAGGGTGTGAATCCTGAGACCGAAGAGCAGGAGACCCGTCCGTCTTCCGACGACGCTCCCTTCGCAGCTCTGGCCTTCAAGATTGCAACCGATCCGTTCGTTGGTAAGCTGGCTTACTTCCGTGTCTACTCCGGTAAGGTCGAGGCTGGTACTACTGTCTACAACTCCGTGAAGGACGCTAGAGAGCGTATGGGCCGCATCCTGCAGATGCACTCCAACCACCGCAAGGATATCGACTGCTGCTATGCAGGTGATATCGCTGCTGTTGTCGGTCTGAAGAACACCACCACTGGTGATACTCTGTGTGATGAGAATCATCCCATCATTCTGGAGTCCATGAAGTTCCCCGAGCCCGTTATCCGCGTTGCCATCGAGCCCAAGACCAAGGCCGGCAACGAGAAGATGGGCATCGCGCTGGCAAAGCTGGCCGAAGAGGATCCTACCTTCAAGACCTACACTGATGAAGAGACCGGCCAGACCATCATCGCTGGCATGGGCGAGCTCCATCTGGAGATCATCGTCGACCGTCTGCTGCGTGAGTTCAAGGTCGAGGCCAACGTTGGCGCACCTCAGGTCGCTTACCGTGAGACCATCCGCAAGGAGGCCAATCAGGAGACCAAGTACGCACGTCAGTCTGGTGGTAAGGGCCAGTACGGTCATGTTAAGATCAAGATCGAGCCCAACGAGCCCGGCAAGGGTTACGAGTTCGTCAACGCCATCGTTGGCGGTGCCATCCCGAAGGAATACATCCCGGCTATCGACAATGGTATCCAGGGTGCTATGAAGTCCGGCGTTCTGGCTGGCTATCCTGTCGTTGATGTCAAGGTCACCCTGTGGGATGGTTCTTATCACGAGGTCGACTCCTCTGAAATGGCCTTCTCCATTGCAGGTTCTATGGCCTTCAAGGACGCTATGCGCAAGGCTGACCCCATCATCACCGAGCCCATCATGAAGGTTGCTGTTATCGTTCCTGATGAGTATCTGGGCGATGTCATCGGCGACCTGAACTCTCGCCGTGGCCAGATCCAGGGCATGGAGGCAATGGCAGGCACTCAGCGTGTCAACGCCTTCGTTCCTCTGGCTCAGATGTTCGGCTACGCCACCGACCTGCGTTCCAAGACCCAGGGCCGTGGCCAGTA
>OLOC01001846.1_pt1 | contig 11145 bp, 8 predicted proteins | sample 1643111 | NCBI WGS metagenome assembly OLOC01 (sample SAMEA3136633, study PRJEB25190) | human gut metagenome
AGCTGCTTGCGGAGATGGATGGTTTTGATTCATCCAAGGGTATTCTGATCCTGGCGGCGACCAATCGTCCGGAGATTCTGGACCCGGCACTGCTTCGTCCGGGTCGTTTTGACCGTCGGGTTATTGTGGAACGTCCGGATCTGAAAGGACGTGTCAATATCCTAAAAGTGCATGCAAAAGATGTGTCACTGGATGAAACCGTGGATCTGGATGCGATTGCACTGGCAACTTCCGGAGCAGTAGGATCTGATCTTGCCAATATGATCAATGAGGCAGCCATTCTTGCTGTAAAGAACGGAAGAAAAGCCGTTTCTCAGAAAGATCTCTATGAAGCAGTGGAAGTTGTCCTGGTCGGTAAAGAAAAGAAGGATCGTATTCTCAGTCAGGAAGAACGTCGGATCGTTTCTTACCATGAGGTGGGTCATGCACTGGTAAGTGCACTGCAGAAAGATGCGGAGCCTGTGCAGAAGATTACGATTGTACCGCGGACCATGGGAGCACTCGGATATGTCATGCAGGTACCGGAAGAAGAAAAATATCTGAATACCAAAGCGGAGCTGGAAGCGATGCTGGTAGGTCTCCTTGGTGGTCGTGCTGCAGAAGAAGTGGTATTCGGGAATGTAACAACCGGAGCATCTAATGATATTGAAAAAGCTACGCAGATTGCGAAAGCGATGATCACCCAGTACGGCATGTCTGAAAAGTTCGGACTGATGGGACTGGCGAGTGTGGAGCATGAGTATCTGAATGGCCGTGCAACTCTGAACTGTGGCGATGCAACAGCAACTGAGATTGATCACGAAGTGATGAAGATGCTGAAAGAGTCTTACGAGCAGGCAAAACAGATGCTTTGCGAACACAGGAAAACACTGGACAAGATAGCCGCATTCCTGATCGAACGCGAGACGATCACCGGAAAAGAATTCATGGAGATTTTCCATGAAGCAGAAGGTATAGAGGGAAAAGAACCGGAACCCGCAGAAACAGCAGTGGAAGCAACACCGGAAACACCGGATGCGGAACCGATGACAGAAGCCGCATTGCAGGAGGAAGAAGTAACTGCGGATCCTGTCAGCGATACACCAGAAGAAAAGAAAGTACAGGAGCCGGTGAAGGAAAACTCACAGGAATCTCCGATACAGGAATAAAAGAAATATCTGCCGGAAGGCAGGCAAAGAGAAAGGAAAATGGAACAGGGGACTGCGCCATTTTCCTTTTTTCAAAAACAGAGATCTGAGAAACACAGGAAAGAAGGGAAAACAGGGGTTATGTTTGATATACAGGAAGAACTGAAAAAACTGCCGGGAAAACCGGGAGTTTACATTATGCACGATGCGAAAGATACGATCATCTATGTGGGAAAAGCCATCAGTCTGAAAAACAGGGTTCGGCAGTATTTTCAAAGCAGCAGAAATCTTGGAATCAAGAAAGAACAGATGGTGCAGCAGATCGCCCGGTTTGAGTACATCATCACAGATTCCGAGCTGGAGGCTCTGGTGCTGGAGTGTAACCTGATCAAGGAACATCGGCCGAAGTACAACACGATGCTCAAGGACGACAAAACTTATCCGTATCTGAAAGTGACGGTTAATGAGGAATATCCACGGGTACTGTTTGTGCGGCAGATGAAAAAGGACAAAGCAAAATATTTCGGACCGTACACCAGTTCCAATGCGGTCAAGGATTCGATGGAGCTGATCCGCAAGCTCTACCATGTCCGTACCTGCAACCGGAATCTGCCACGGGATATCGGCAAGGAGCGCCCCTGCCTGTATTATCACATCAAACAGTGTAAGGCACCGTGTCAGGGGTATATTTCCAAAGAGGAGTATCAGAAGCAGATTGAGGGGGTGCTGGATTTCTTGAACGGGGATTATAAAAAACTGTTAAAAGAACTCGAAGAGAAGATGCTTGCGGCATCAGAAGAACTGCGTTTTGAGGAGGCCGGGGAATATCGGGATCTGATGCAGAGTGTACAGAAGATTGGTGAGCGTCAGAAGATTACCGGAAGTCAGGGAGAGGATAAGGATGTGATCGCGATGGCGATGGATGAAGAAGATGCAGTGGTACAGGTGTTTTTTATCCGGGAAGGTAAAATGATCGGAAGAGATCATTTCTATCTGCGGATCGCAGCAGATGCCACACCATCGCAGATCCTTCTGAATTTTGTGAAACAGTTCTATGCAGGGACACCGTTTATCCCGAAAGAGCTGATGCTGCAAAGAGATATTGATGAGATTGAAGTGCTGGAGGAGTGGCTCAGTAAAAAACGGGGACAGAAAGTGCATATCAGGGTGCCGAAAAAGGGAACGAAAGAGAAACTGGTGGAACTGGCAGCAAGGAATGCACGAATGGTACTGACCCAGGATAAGGAGAAACTGAAACGGGAAGAGGGAAGAACAATCGGAGCTATGAAAGAAATCTGCGATCTTCTGGAACTGGACAGTCTGCAGCGGGTAGAGTCCTATGATATCTCCAACATCAGCGGATTTGAGTCGGTAGGTTCCATGGTGGTTTATGAAAAAGGAAAACCGAAAAGAAACGATTATCGCAAGTTTAAGATCAAATCTGTACAGGGACCGGACGATTACGCCAGCATGGAAGAAGTGCTGACAAGGCGGTTCCGGAGAGGAATTGAGGAACAAAAAGACAAAGAAGAAGAGGAATTCAGTGGTTTCAGTCAGTTCCCGGACCTGATCCTGATGGATGGTGGAAAGGGACAGGTGCATGTGGCAGAACAGGTACTGGCGGAACTCGGGCTTACGATTCCGGTATGCGGTATGGTCAAAGATGACAATCACCGGACAAGGGGGCTGTACTATCAGGAGCATGAGATTCCTATCAGTCACACCAGTGAGGGGTTTAAGCTGATTACGAGGATCCAGGATGAAGTGCATCGGTTCGCTATTGAATATCACCGTCTGCTTCGAAGCAAGGGACAGATCCATTCGATTCTGGATGATATTGAGGGTATCGGGCCGACACGGAGAAAGGCACTGATGAAATATTTCAAATCTATCGAGGAGATCCGGGTGGCAAGTGAAGAGGAACTTGGCAATGTTCCGTCGATGAATCGGCAGTCTGCACAAAAAGTGTACCAATTTTTTCATTCTTGATGGTTGATTTCTTGCAGTTTGAGATTTCATGTGATAAGATATTTATAAAGTTTTGAAAAAGGAGAGCGAGATATGAAGGCTGTAAAACTGACCAAACTGGTTCAAGAAATGAACCTGAAGAATCTTACGCCGGAAGTGGACATGGAGCATGTACGCATCACTCTTCCGGATATTAACAGACCGGCCCTTCAGCTGACAGGATATTTTGAACATTTTGCCTCTGAACGTGTACAGATTATCGGTTATGTAGAGTATACTTATTTGATGCACCTGAATCCGGAAGAGCGAAAACGCAGTTTTGAGAATTTTGTATCCAAACAGATTCCCTGTGTGATCTTTACGACGATGACGGAACCGGATGAAGATATGCTGGATATGGGAAGAAAGTACAATGTGCCGATTCTTGTAACAGAAAAAACCACATCCAATTTCATGGCAGAGATTATCCGCTGGCTGAATGTGCAGCTGGCACCGTGTATCTCCATTCATGGTGTACTGGTGGATGTATATGGCGAAGGTGTTCTTATCATGGGTGAGAGCGGTATCGGTAAGAGTGAAGCAGCTCTGGAGCTGATCAAACGCGGTCATCGTCTGGTAAGTGATGATGTGGTGGAGATCAGCAAAGTCAGTGATGTGGAACTGGTGGGAACTGCACCGGATATCACCCGGCATTTTATTGAACTGCGTGGTATCGGTATCATTGATGTGAAGACGCTGTTTGGTGTGGAAAGTGTAAAAAATACCCAGTCCATCGATCTGGTCATCAAACTGGAAGAATGGAGCCGGGATAAAGAATACGACCGTCTGGGACTGAAAGAAGAATATACAGAGATCCTTGGCAATAAAGTGGTGTGCCATTCTCTGCCGATCCGTCCGGGTCGAAATCTGGCTGTTATCGTGGAATCTGCGGCAGTCAACCACCGTCAGAAAAAGATGGGATATAATGCGGCACAGGAACTGTATAACCGTGTACAGGCGAACTTGGCAAAAAAGAAGGAGGACTAAAAAGATGAGTTATTGTTTTGGAATTGATATCGGAGGAACAACCGTAAAATGCGGATTATTTACAACAGAAGGTGTACTTCTGGAAAAATGGGAGATCAAAACCCGTACAGAAGAAAATGGAAAAGCAATCCTTCCGGATGTAGCAGAAACGATCCTGAAAAAAATGGAAGAAAAAGGAATTGAAAAAACAGAAGTTACTGGTGTGGGCGTAGGTGTTCCGGGACCGGTTGTAAAAGAAAGAGAAGTACAGGTGGCAGTTAATCTGCACTGGGGATATACCATGCTGGCAGATGATCTGGAAAAACTGCTGGATCAGATTCCGGTAAAAGTAGGAAATGATGCTAATGTTGCAGCTCTTGGTGAGATGTGGAAAGGCGGTGGAGAAGGTACAAAGAACCTGATTATGGCTACACTGGGAACCGGCGTCGGCGGCGGTATTATTGTGGATGGCAAGATTGTTACCGGAGCACATGGTGCAGGTGGAGAAATCGGACATGCCTGTGTGGAACCGGAAGAAACCGAAAGCTGTAACTGTGGAAATAAAGGCTGTCTGGAACAGATGGCTTCTGCTACCGGTATCGTAAGAATCGGTAAAAAAATTATGGCAGAAAATACTGCTGAGACAAAACTGCATCTGGATAATTTCAGCGCAAAAACCATCTTTGACGCATATAAAGAAGGCGACAGTGTTGCAAAACAGATTGTAGATAAATTTGCCGAGTATCTGGGAACCGCACTGGCTATTTTTACCTGTGTAGTTGACCCGGAAGTAATCGTCATTGGTGGTGGTGTATCCAAAGCAGGTCAGCCTCTGATAGATGCAGTGGCAGGCTACTACAAAGAACACGCTTTCATCAGTTGTAAAGACACTCCGATCGTTCTGGCAAAACTGGACAACGATGCCGGAATCTACGGAGCTGCAAAACTGGTAGTCGCTTAGATGAAAATAAGAACAAACAATGAGATGAAATCGTTGTCTGAATAACAAAAAGAACGGATACAAATCCATGAAAAACATGGTATTGCATCCGTTCTTTTTGTTGCATTGTATCGCGATAACCGGTCCGGTGGACCAATTATGATTCCATCTGTTATGTGGATCTGTCAGGCGGCCGGAGCTGCATCCTGTCCGCCGGTATCCGGAGTGGCAGGATCACCGCCTGCAGCCGGAGCAGAAGCATCCGGTGGTGCAGCATCAGTGCCACCGGTATCCGACGGTGTTGCGCCAGCACCGGCATCCGTTGTTGTGCCATCTCCGGTCGCAGAATCTGTGGTTTCTCCGGTAGTGGTATCACCATCTGTATTGCTCTCAGAGTCGGAAGGACTTGCTTCCGGTGAGGGCAATGGAGGTGGTGTAGGAGCCACATAATGGCGGGTACACCGCACAGAAGGAATTGTAGAAGTTTCAAAATATTCTGTACGGGTCGGGCATCCGGAACCTGCCAGCAGTCCGCTGGAGGTACAGATCGTAGCCTGCTTTACAGTAGAAGGAATCTCGAAATCCACATAAGGAAGATCCGCATGAATCCGGCCCATAACCTTTTTCCACAAGTTTTTATGGAAAGATTTACAGTCATCTTCCAAAAATTCGTTGGTGTCATAACCTGCCCATACGGCACAGGTGTAATATGGTGTAAAACCTGCAAACCACACGTCACGGGTTGCAGAAGTTGTACCTGTCTTACCTGCTACCGGCATATTATCCAGTTTCAGACCGTTACCGGTACCACCCTCATCGTTGACAACACTTTCGAGAGCACTTGTGAGCAGATAAGCGGTGCTTTCACGGAAGACTTCGGTTGTTTTTGGTTTGTTTTCCAGTACCACATCCCCGTTCTGATCCAGAATCTTGGTATAAAATACCGGTTTGGTGTAAGTACCACTGTTAGCGATTGCAGCGTAGGCAGCAGTCAGTTCCAATGTGGAAACACCGTTGGTGATACCGCCCAGGGCAGTAGGTTCTCTGGCGTCATCGAAAACCTGACCGTTGATTACTTCGTGATCGGTAACTTTTTCGAACCCCAGATCTTTCAGATACGTATATCCAAGTCGTGGGGTCACATCACGGAAGCACTGTACGGCAATGGTATTACAGGAATACTTGAGAGCATCACGGATTGTCATGGTACCGCGATAACCGCTGTAGGCATTTTTAACCGGGCGGTTTGTATTCTCATAAGTGATGGCCTGATCCACATAAGTGTCTGCCAGAGTAAGTCCCAGATCATTGATAGCAGGTCCGTAAACAGCCAGCGGTTTGAAAGTAGAACCAGGCTGGCGGTAGGTATCGGTTGCCCGGTTCAGAGTAAGACTGGCAGTCTTTTCACCACGTCCTCCGACCAGAGCTTTGACATATCCGGTGTGCTGGTCAATGATAACCATAGAAGATTGTGGCTGAGGAGCAAAGCTGATTCGTTCGGCAAGAATAGTTTCACCTTCACCAACGACGGCTGCTTTATATTCATCCACATAGTGTTGTGCCTCTTCTTCGGAGTCAAATAAAAGATCAAAATTATCTTCTCCATGATCTTTGAAATATAGTTTCATCATTTCTTTACTATAGTTCTGGATGGTTCCGTCTGCTTTCTGCACTGTCAGGGCCCAGTCGATACCGAGCTGTATATGAGCCGGGAAGTTTTCTTCATTTTGATATTCTTCATCCAGGATAGACTGAATTGCCGGATCCTGTGTGGTATAGATCCGAAGACCACCACTGTAAAGTGCATTTTGTGCCTGTACTTTTGTATAGCCTTTCTGTTCCTGCAGATCGGTAATGATCTGTGAGGTCAGTTCATCAATGAAATAAGAGTACGGGGTAGCGGTTTCCTGGGAAGAATCTGTTTCCTGGATCCGTTCATAGACGTTGTCAGCAAGCGCTTCCTGATATTCTGCTTCGGAAATATATCCCTGATTCCGCATATTGGTCAGTACCTTTTTGCGACGTTTTGCATTTTCTTCCGGAAAACGAATCGGATTATATGCATAAGGATTCTGGGGGATTGCAGCAAGTACAGCACATTCGGAAAGTGTCAGATCTTCACTGTTTTTTCCAAAATAGCGCTGAGCCGCGGCCTGAACACCATAAGTTCCCGCAGACAGATTGATGGTATTCAGATAATTTTCCAGAATTACACTTTTGGTATCCATTCCTTCGGCAGTCAGGGAAGCTTCCAGCTGAAGTGCCAGATACTGTTCCTGGATCTTACGCTTGAAACGTTCGATCTTACCTTCGTTGGTCCAGTTGGTAAATACATTATTTTTCAGAAGCTGCTGTGTCAGAGTACTGGCGCCCTCATTAAAATGAAATCCATGGGAGACACCGTTTACAAAAGCACGTAAAATTCCCTGGATATCAATTCCATTATGTTCGTAAAAACGTTCATCCTCGATGGCAACGATTGCATGCTGCATATTCAGCGGAATCTTGCTGATCGATACCGACATACGGTTGGCATTGGGAGCGGACAGTTTCTGAAGCTGATTACCATCTGCATCATACACGAAGGTGGCATTTCCACTGGGCATGATGTTTACATCAGAGATATCCGGAGCAGTATCGAGAATAGCACGGAAGGCGCCAATCCCCATGCAACAGAAGATCACACATACTGCAGCAAAACTCAGAAACAGAATGCGCAGAAAAGTGACACCCGCCCGTTTTCCTCTTTTCGAGGAGGCGGAAGACAGTTGTTTTCGCTTTTTCTGGGTGGAATTTTTTCCAAAATTCATTTGTGTACCTCCTTTATCCTGCTTATTATAGCAAATTTCAAAATTCAATAAAAGACTGAATTAAAAAGTTCACATTTTCCTTGCATCCAGAAAGGAAAATCCTCTATAATAAAAAAACAATGAATGATACTTATAAGGAGAATTACCATGTTGGAGCGATATAAAACAGTCTATCGTGGAAAAGAAGGGGAAATTATTGAAAAGAAATCCCGCTTTATTGCTACGGTACGTCTTGTGGAGACAGAAGAAGAAGCGCTGGCATTTATTGAAGAGATGAAGAAAAAGTACTGGAATGCCACCCATAACTGTTTTGCCTATGTGATCGGAGAGCGGAGAGAATGTGTGCGATGCAGTGATGATGGAGAACCAAGTGGAACAGCAGGAAAACCCATGCTGGATGTGTTACTCGGAGAAGAGCTGTATAACACAGCGGTTGTGGTAACAAGATACTTTGGTGGAACGCTTCTGGGAACCGGAGGACTTGTGCGTGCGTATTCGAAGGCGGTACAGGAAGGTCTGGCACAGAGTGATCTGATCGAAAAACAGTATGGAAATATCCTGGAGATCGGAACGGATTACAATGGGGTGGGAAAGATCCAGTATCTGATCGGAGAAAATAAAATTCCGGTGCTTGCGTCTGAGTATACGGATAAAGTACGGTTTCAGGTACTTCTTCCAATGAGTGAGACAGAACACTTTCAAAAATTGCTGACAGAGGCAACAAATGCACGGGCCAGTCAGGAGATTGTGGATAGCTGCTATTATGCGGTGTGGAACGGGAAGATACTGATGGGGGATGAACTGAGAGGGTGAGAAACGCCGGTGCCGAAAATGACACCGACGTTTTCCCTGCGTTTTGACAGATCAATTGTTTTGAAACTTCCGGATTAAACAGTCACCGGTTCCGGATAAGTCTCGCCCAGTGTGTCGATTACAATAGTTGCAATCACCTGATCTTCCAGTGGTCTGTCACGGAAATCAGTTGGCACTTTGGCGATTTTGTCAATGACATCAAGACCTTCTGTGATCTTACCGAAGGCTGCATAAGCACCATCCAGATGAGGGGAGGTCTCATGCATGATGAAGAACTGACTTCCCGCAGAATCCGGATGCATGGCACGTGCCATGGACAGAACACCAGGGGTGTGCTTCAGATCATTGGCAAAACCATTCTGTGCAAATTCTCCTTTGATGGAGTATCCGGGACCACCCATACCGGTTCCCTCCGGGCATCCGCCCTGGATCATGAAACCGGGAATGACACGATGAAAGATTTTTCCATCGTAGAAATGTTTGTTTGCCAGGCTGATAAAGTTGTTGACGGTATTTGGTGCGATTTCAGGATAGAGTTCGCCCTTCATCACATCACCGTTTTCCATTGTGATCGTAATAACAGGATTTGACATGATAAACGCTCCTTTTTCTTTTCATTTTTCAGCTGTTACAGCTGTCAGAACTCATTATAATATGGAAAGAACAAAGGCGCAAGAAAAAGAATAGATGAGGAAATTATGGAAAGAGAAATTGATTTAAAGAAAATATCTGATGGAAAATTATATACAAATAAAGATATGGTAAAGGCAGGATGCGGTGAATGTCAGGGGTGTTCTGACTGCTGTCGGGGGATGGGAAACTCGATTTTTCTGGATCCAATGGATATTTACCGGCTACCGCTATTTCCGGCGGTGAGTTTATTCAGGAATACGGTGGTGGTATTTGTCAAGTATCCTCTACCATTTACGTTTGAAGATCTTTTAAGTACCTGTGTGGAACTTCAGGTGGTGGACGGATTTATCCAGCCGAATATGAAGATGACCGGAAAAGAAGAACAGTGTCCGTTTTTAAATGAAAAAGGCCGCTGTAACATCCATGCGATCCGCCCGGGGATCTGTCGGTTATTTCCACTGGGAAGATGCTATGACGGTGAAGGTGGATTTCAGTATTTTCTTCAGGTATATGAGTGCAAAAAAGAGCCGAAGTCCAAAGTAAAGATCAAAAACTGGCTGGGCGTGGAAGAGATCGGAAGATATGAGAACTTTGTGGCACAGTGGCACTATTTTCAGAAAGATGCCCGGAAGGTGTTGGAGGGGATTTCACAGGAAGCACTGGTAAAGAAACTTCATCTGTATCTGCTGACACTGTTTTATCAGAAACCCTATGATGGAAAACGGGATTTTTACAGTCAGTTTGAGCAACGACTTCAGGAAGCAAAACAGCAGATTGGTATTGCAGGATAAACAAAATCAGACAATACTCGTTCCAGTGTACACAGATACGGAGAGAGTTCCTGCCCGTATAAAAGGCGATAAATGATCAGGGAACGATCAGGTTGCTTTCAGCGAATCCCTGTAGGGGATATAGGAAGTATCGAAAAGACAGAGTTCATCGAGACTGTTAAACTCCCGGACAATACCTTCTGGATATTTTCGAAGAGTCAGGGAAAGTTCGTCCAGATGATTACTGTAAAAAGCTTCCCAACTGAGGTCTTTTGAGCCAGGGTCATCGTATTCTTTCTGCATCAGTTCACAGAAACGGGCAGAAAACTGATTATCCCAGTAAGCGGGACCGGTCATATACCAGCAATTGCTGCCGCCTTTTCGAATACGGGAAATTTTTCCGTTAAAACCGGTAGTAACACATAACTTGTCTGTTTTTTCTGAAGAAAAAGTACCGGCGTAATAAGATTCATATACATAAGAATCAAAAATATTTTCCATACAGTACAGATCAGAACAACAGATGTATGAATTCTTCAGCACTTTTCGCGCGGCATAAATAGATGAAAGATTATTTCGGACTGCATACTCTGTATTTTCAATCAGATACACACCATATTTTTCTGCCAGATAAGAAAATGCTTCTTTTTGATGACCAACCACGATATAGATTTCCGGAATCTCAGCCTCGATCAGCTGACGGATCATCCTTTCAATAAGAATCTCTCCCTTGACTTTCAGAAAAGCTTTAGGCTTCGTATCAGACAGAGGTTTGAACCGGGAACACATACCGGCGGCAAGGATGATGGCATTGTCTACATGATAAGGACGGAGCGCATCATAATTTCCGTTTTGAAAGCAGTCATCGAACTCAGACTTTACCATAACGAAAGAATCCTCCTGTGAATAAAACACAATAATAACGTTACGATTGTAGTGCAGTTTTCAGGGAATGTCAAGAAAAATGGTGTGGGGGAGAAAAGGCTGCAACCAAAAAACACATAAAGAGACGGAAATGTAAGAAAACTGTAACGAAATATGATTAGAATATTAATATAAGTATAATATAATAAATAAAA
>OLOC01001849.1_pt1 | contig 11120 bp, 10 predicted proteins | sample 1643111 | NCBI WGS metagenome assembly OLOC01 (sample SAMEA3136633, study PRJEB25190) | human gut metagenome
ATCCTTCCGGCTCTTCTGCCTCTTCCTCATCCAGATATCCTTCCGGCTCTTCTGCCTCTTCCTCATCCAGATATCCTTCCGGCTCTTCTGCTTCTTCTGGCTTCGCTTCGTCCTCATCCAGAATCATTCGGGCTTTCTCTACTTCATTCTCCATAGAGACCTGTTCCTTGATATGTTCAGATTTGATTCTCTCTTTCTTTCCAATCTTACTTGACTGCATCATGAACTGAATCATAAGTCCTACAAATGCAAGAACTGCACCTGCTGCATATTTTAACCATGACGGATCTGTAATTCCAGCAAGGTCGAGAATCGCCGGACCTGCAAGAAATCCACCTGCTATACCGGTAATTACAATGATCATCGGCTCTGCAAATATTGCAGCAAGAATCGCAAGCACAAGTGCCACTGCCAGTTCCACAATAGTAATGACTGAACTTTGTGCCGGTATCACTGCTGCCAGCACTCCCATAGAGCAGATGAATATCATCACAAATACACCCAGCCTGTATACAAGAAAAGACACTACTGCCAGCAATATCGCGCAGACTAATATAACCGCTACGGATGCAATACCTTCAATTCCCGCTAATGCACAGATTCCAGCTCCCACTCCTGCTCCAATCAGAAATCCCAGGAATGCCGCAACCACTTTCACCAGCTTCAAGCCGAAAAATCCAATTAAAATACCGATTGCTATCACAGCCGCAAACACTCCCACGCTTAGCTTTCCGGCAAGGAACACTGAAGTCGGTCCATCCATGGAGCCTATCGCACTTATGCCTTTCACCAATGTTGTCTCATTCATTCTATTATCTCCTTTACGTGTTAATTATTTTCTCCCGTCTCATTCATCTTTATTATATCAGTATCTGAAACACACGTAAAGTCTCTTTCTTGTACCCCTTATGCTTTCTTCCTGTTGATGATCAGACGTTCAATGATTTCTATCGTCTCTTTGATTCCGTAGTTGGCACTGTTAATGCACAGGTCATAATTCTCAGGAGTTCCCCATTTTTCACTTGTATAAAATTCGTAATATTTTTTATGCTGGCGATCCATTTTTTTCAAAAACTTCACCGCTGTCTTTTGATCCATCTCACGCACGTTCATCATATACTGCAATCTCACTTCAAATGGTGCGCTGATGAACAGACTGATATGTGGAATATAATTATTGCGCAGAATAATATCCGCACATCTTCCAACTATAATACAATCTTCTGTTCGTGCCAGATTGCAGATCAGATCGCTCATATTAAAGAAGACGGCATCTTCTCTGTTAAGTCCATGATAACGATACATATTCCGCAGCTTTGATTTCAATGTTTCTCGTTTTTTTCCATATTTATCAAACTCTGTAAAGCACTCTTTCTCTTTAATATGAAATTTTTCTTCTTCCTGACGTTTTAGTACCTGCTCGAAAATCTCTGAATCATAATAATTGATATGCAGCTTATCTGCCAGCTCAAATCCAATATCATTTCCCGCACTTCCCTGTGTACGGCTGATACAGATAACAAGATGCGCATTTTCGTCCACTTCATCCCAGTGTGCAGCCGGATTCAGAGCCATTCTTTCTGCATTGACAATATCCGTTGCAGACATATCCGGAAGCTGCTCCATTGCTTTAAGAATCTCATTATATTCTGTCATCATACGGCTCTTATCTTCTTTATTCTTAATCGTACGAGCCATGTTACTGATCAGCGCCAGCTCACTTCGCAAGAGATGTCCGTCAGGCTTCGTATACATCAACATACTAAGTGCACGGATCGTATTCTCTCTGCTTCCTGTAAATGTTCTTCCAAGGGAAGATCCTACACATTTATATACTTCACCATCCAGATCATAGATCCGATTCGCAAGTTCTATATACATATCTTTATTATTTGCCATATCCGTAACCTCCTACAAAAAGAACACAAGCATATCCAGTATAAATACCGGAACTAAGAATGCAAGCGACCATAAGATATATCCAAAGAACGATGGCATATTGACACCATTTTCATCAGAAATCGCTTTTACCATAAAGTTCGGTGCATTTCCTATATATGTGTTTGCTCCCATAAATACAGCTCCACAGGAAATAGCCTCTAGAAGATTCACCGGAATCTGTCCAAGAGCCGTTGTAATACCTCCTGTTAATCCAAGTGTTCCCGCAGTTGTCAGGAATACAAGATAGGTCGGTGTATTGTCAAGGAAGCTGGACAGCGTTCCTGTTGCCCAGAACATCTGGTACGGCTCGCTAATTCCAAGGTTTGGTCCAACAGATTTTAACAGCATCAGTGCCGGCTGCATAGTAATAAAAATTCCGATAAACAAAACTGCAACCTCTTTGATTGCTCCCCACGTAAAATGGTTCTTTGTACGGATTGAACTGTCTGTTGTCTTAAATGACAGAAATGCTGCAAGTAAAATAATATTGTGCAGCCCTTCGATATAAAATTCGGTTCCCGGTCTGCTGATATCCGGTTTTCTTCCTTCCGCAATATCTTTACGGTATGCCTTTTTATCAAGATGATAAAATACAAATAACAGAATCACCAGATTAAAAATCAATATTGGCAATAAATGCATGCTCCAGAAAAATGGTACTCCACGCATAAATCCCATTAGAAGCGGCGGATCTACGATTGGCGTAAGACAGCCACCCATATTGGAAATCAGGAAAATGAAAAATACCATAATATGTCTTTTTCTTTTTCTCCATGAATTCATCTTAATGACCGGACGAACCATGAGCATACTGGCTCCCGTTGTTCCAATACAGCTGGAAAGCAGCGTACCCAATGCCAGCAGACATGCATTTACTCTCGGTGATCCTGCAAAATCTCCTCCAACTGTAATGTTACCAGATACACAGAATAATCCAAATAACAGAACAATAAATGTCAGATAATCATTCACGATACATTCCAATACTGTTTCAAATGTATCGCCTGCACCATAAACGATTGCAAATGGCACTACAAGTAATATGATCCACATAAACACCACAAGTGGCTGGTGTGCTTCCCACCACTCAGCACGTAACAGTGGCATGACCGCTATACATAACAAAAGAAAACAGATAGTAAAAGCCAGCTTTTACTATCTGTTTCTTTTTATCTTCCTACTCGAATTCTACAGCTCCTGTTTCTGTTCCGTTGATCACATAGTAGACCGCATTCTCTTCCGGTTTTATGTAAAGATCCATCTCTTTAATGTCTCCGACTTTTTTACCAGATCTCGTCCATGCTTTTTTCACACGGGCAATGATGTCTTTCTCTTCTACCTGCTTACCATAATACTCAACAAATGCTTTTATTTTAATGTCTTTCTTAGCAGCTTTCTTTACAGTCTTTGTCGCAGTCTTTGTTACAGCTTTTGCTACAGTCTTTGCCGCACCTGCACCTTTCACTGCTTTTTTCGTAATCTTTTCTACTGTATCTGCAGCAGCCTTCTCAACTTTAGCTTCTACTTTCTCTTTTGTCTGTGGCTTTATCTCGGTCTTAACTTCTGCCTTTGCTTTCTCTTCTGTCTTTATCAAATCAGCCATAACATTTGCAGCTATTTTTACATCTTTTGTCTTTTTTACAGGTGTCCCTTTTTTTGTTACCATAATAAATCCTCCTCACAAAAAGGTATATCTCAAGTGTGAACATATTTATTATAGCACATCAAAATAGAAAATCAATTTCGAATATGTTAACCTTTTGTCAATTCGTGTCGCTTATCGACAGCGTTTTTCACAATTTGACAACTTAAAATCCGAAGATCTGTAAAACCATTCCTGCAATCACTGAAAGTGCATATAAAGTGAGTACAATCTTTATGTTCTCACGTTTATCCCGATTGACCTTAAAAAGTACAACCAATCCAATTCCTGCTCCGGTACAGAGACCTGAAATGGCAGATGCGAATGAAATTGCACCGCTGATATAAAGCTGCGTGATTACAACAGAAGCCGCACAGTTAGGTATCAATCCAATAAGTGCTGCAATCACTGGCTGGAAAATACTATCTGCCAGAAGATATTCGGATAATGTCTGAATCCCAATTACTTCTATAATAAAATTCAAAATTGCTGTAAATACAAAAAGATAGAGAAATATCTTAATTGTATGGCGAAGTGCTGGTTTTAAAAGTCCGGCGTGGTGATCATGACATCCACAGTGATCACAGAGATTTCCACACTCTTTTGGAGTTGCAATTTGTTTCTGCAGGAAAAGATCAATGATGTATCCTGCTACGACCGCAATCACAACTTTTACCGCAAGGAGTGTCAGAACTGTCTTTCCCTGATCCGGATTGCCAAGCAAAATCAATACTGCTTCATCTGATGTTGCAAGAAATACAGAAAGCAATGTTCCTACCGATATAATCCCTCCTGCGTAGAGGTTAGAAGCCATGACTGAAAATCCGCATTGCGGTACACAGCCCACGAGTGCCCCCACAACCGGACCTGCTTTATCTACATCTTCCAGTGCCTTTCTTGTCAATTTTGTCGAATAATGCTCCAATCCTTCAATTAATAAAAATGCTACAAAAAGAAATGGAAGCATCTTTAAACAATCTGCCAACGCATCTGCAAGTACATCTATTATCATTTCCATATTATCACCTCTAATTCTACGCCTTATTATCTAGTTACTTATTATGTTCTATTCTTAGTAACACAATCCGCAATATTATATCTTATTCTTTTCCAAATTACAAGAACTCCTCTGCAAATTTACAGGAAATTCGAGGCAATACTGTGAGGTACGGTACAAATCAAATATCACTTCATCATTCTGTAAATTTGCAGGGGAGTCCCTTTTCGATATTATATTCGAAACTTTTTTATTTCTTTTTCAATGTGTTAATGACTATGTAAACAGTTTTATGTAATCTTATCTATAATTATAACGGACTTTTGATCTCTTCATGTGCTCTTCCATAGCTTCTGCAGCACCCTCTCCGTCTTTTGCAAGAATAAGACCATAAATTTTCTGATGCTCTTCATAAATTTCCTGAAGCTGCCGTCCGTCAATCATTCCCGTCTCACTGACATGACGCATCAGATTACTGATTGTCTGAAGCATACTGTAAATTACAGTATTCCCGGAACACTCTGCAATACTGCTGTGGAACTCCAAATCTGCATCCAGAAACTTCTTATAATTCTGCTCTACATATGCCTGATGGATTTTATGTGATACATCATACAGACGATTCAGAGCGCGATCATCTACGCAGTCAGCTGCCAGATAAGCGGCTTTCACTTCCAGAAGATCTCTCACTTCCAAAATAGACTCTGTCTGATTGCCATTCATAAATAAAGACCAGGAAAGTGGAATGACGAAAAAATTTGCTTCATTTCCACTAATATAAGTTCCCTGCCCCGGCCGGATATCAATCATGCCAAGCACATCCAGAACTTTCAATGCCTCACGTACTGCCGAACGTCCAACTCCAAGTTTTGTCGCAAGTACACGATCCGACTCTATCTTATCCCCTTTTTTCAGACTCTTATCAAACATCTGCTCTGCAAAATACATAGTCAGGCGATTCAAAAGTTGATTAATGCTGCCTTTTTTAGACTGAAGCTTTCCAAGCGCTTCCGGGCTTACATCATCCGGTAACAGAATATGTATCTTCTCGGCAAATTCTTCTGATGGCATAGAAAAATGCATAGAATCAATTCCAAGCTGTTCTGAGACACTGATAATGACATCATTCATTCTGGGACCGTCTTTTGCCTCCAGGTTAGACAATGTCGCGATGCTCATAGTTGGCTTTCCTTCTTCATCCGACAGGAATCTGTCAATGAATTCTTTTTGAGTCAGCCTTAAAGCTCTTCTTAACAATCGTAAGTTTTCTCTTTTGTACATCGGATTTAATTCGCCCATATCTTTTTCCCCGTTTCTTTCTCGAAAGGCCGCAGGATATCTCTTCCTCCGGCCTTTCGAATCACCATTCATAAATAATTATTTTTTCGGATTACTCAGCAAGAAGCTTTTTAGCAAGACCTGTCATAACAACAGAAGCTTTTGCAAATTCACTATACTTTGTAAACTCTACCGGGCAGTGACTTCTTCCGTCTTTACTTGGAACGAAAATCATAACTGTCGGAAGTACCTGACCAATCTCAAGTGCATCATGTCCTGCTCCACTAGGAAGTCTCATATAAGAATATCCTCTTGCTTTGCAGTCTTCTTCCATGATGTCAAGCATACCTTCATCCAGCATAACCGGCTCGATCACAAGCTTTGTATCGATGTCATAGGATCCACCCATAGCCTTCACTTCACGGTCTAATGCTGCACGAATTCTGTTTGCGATATCATTAATATTGTCGTTGCTCTTAGAACGAATGTCAACTGTAAATTCACATTTTTCAGCTACAATGTTCATTCCACCAGGTATCGTGTTAATATATCCGATTGTTGCAACTGTTCCGTCAGCTTTCTCTCTTGCCCAATCTGGGATTTTAGAAATAACCTTTGTTGCTGCATCAACAGCATCAAGACGCATATCCATTGGAGTTGTTCCGGCATGGTCAGCTCTTCCGTTTACTGTTACCATATATCTCTGGATTCCAACGATACAATCTACAAGACCAATCTCAATATTCTTTGCATCCAGAACCGGTCCCTGCTCAATATGAAGCTCAAGGAATTTTCCGATAGAACCTTCCGGCCATTTTGCATCTTCAATCTTCTCTGGATCAAGTCCATATCCCTTCATGGCATCATAGATAGAAATTCCGTCTGTATCTTTGTAATGTTTGCAATATTCAACATCTCTGTGTCCAAGCATAGCTCCGGATCCAAAATATCCTGTTCCGAAACGCATACCCTCTTCATCGCAGAAACCAACGATTGCAAAGTTTCTCTTTGGTGTAAATCCTTCATCTTTTAACTGTCTTGCAGCTTCGATTGCACATACAACTCCGGCGATTCCATCAAAGTCTCCACCGTTTACTACTGAATCATAGTGAGATCCCATCATAACACATGGAAGATCTGGATTCTCTCCTTTTAAGATACCGATTACATTTCCGGCCTCGTCCTCATGTACTTCAAGACCAGCCTCTGTCATAACCTCTCTCAGGTAATTTACGGCATCTCTAGCCTCTTTTGTAAATGGAAGTCTTGTACATCCATCTCCTGGTGTTGCTGTAAAACGTTTTAAACACTCTAAGTTTTCAGCAATTCTTCCTGTTACTTCTTCAATTGCCACTGTTCCCATAGTCTTTTTTTCCTTTCTGGTTACAATAATTACTTATGTTTTGGTGTTAAGATAAACACTTTCACCGGTGAATAGAACATAGCTGCCATCATGATTACAAATCCAACTGCACAGGCTGCGGTTGTCCCGGTATATAAACCGAAAAGCATAATAGCAAATGCAATCATAATTACGATAAATGCTAATGTCAGTCCACCTTCTTTAGTTTTAAAAAAGCTATTCTTCTCCATTGTCAGCACTCCTTTTTCCAGATTCAAGACTTTCTTATAAAGCTGTCATAACAAACAATACTGCTCCAATCAAAATCGTAGACGGTATTGTAATCGCCATAAGCTTTTTCATAACTTCGCCTTCGCTTCCAAGGATACTTGCTGTTGTCGTACCAAGAATAATCTTGCTCGGGCTGATTGCAGCTCCGATTGCACCACCAGCTGACTGCGCTCCAAGGATTGCAGCAGTATTAGCCCCAAGAAGTTTTGCGGTTGTCATCTGGAAACTTCCAAATAAAATATTGGAACTCATGTTACTTCCTGTCATAAATGTTCCAAGAAGTCCTACAAATGGTGCAAAGATAATGTAAACTTTTCCGAGTACATTTGCAATTCCATTTGCAAGTACAACTGTCTGTCCTGTTCCATCCATAATCTTTGACATAATAACAAGTCCGATAACTGCAATACCAGACGGCATTGTCATGGAAACAGATTTCACAAACACTCTCTTCGTACCACCTTCACCGATCCAGCCATGCTTTTTGTAATAAACAAGACCAATGATCGCTGATACAAACAAGAACATACTTGCATGAGTAAATGGAGCTAATGGTGAAAAGCAATCTACTGCTTTATTTACATAACCATAACCCGTAGATGTCTCCGGAAAAGCAAATCCAAATTTAAACTGTCCAAGCACTGTGTTCAGTGGTTTTACAAGTAATACCACCAGTGTGATAATAGATAACGCAAAATATGGTACAAATGCCTGAACAAGTGTCATATCCGGAATTTCTTCTTCTCCATCGGCTGCAGCAAAATCACGATTCATAATCGGGCTGTCCTCAATGCACCACTCATCTTTATACATTTTTGTTCTTCCAAGAAGAAGAATGACTACCAATGAAATAACTGCCGGGATGAAACAAGCCAATGTTGTGCTTACTTGTGTCAGCAGAAGTTCTCCGCCTCCCTGAATGACTGCCATAATTGCTACGGCTACAAATCCTTTTTTCAGTGCTTTTCCTTTACCGTAGAACCAGCATGTGGCAAAACCACCGATTGCTGTCCAGATAAATAAGAAAAATGCTGTCCACATAGCTGTTGTAAGATACCCACTGCTTCCTACAGCAAGTCCGGCTGACATAGCCAGAGAATCCCACGCAGCTCCAAGTGTACCGAATGTATTTCCCCACGCCTGACCGATAAGAGGGATAATAACTGCCCACAGCGGTTTCACACCAATACCGATCAAAAGAGGTGCTCCTACTGCAACAGGTACGCCGAATCCTGTGATTCCCTGAAGGAAACTCTCAAAAATCCAGCCCATTGCAAGTACAAGAAGCAATTCGTTTGGCAAAAGTTTACGCATACCATTACGGATTACCAAAAATGCTTTTGCCTCATCTCCAACCTGATACATCAGAATTGCAGTCCATACAATGATCAATATGATCAGTGCATTCCACACACCTTTCGCACTTTCGGAAGCAAGAAGCGTAATGTCTGCTTTATAAAAAGCAACTCCAGTAACTACCGTTATCAGTAATCCTACCGGTGCCGCCTCGGTCGCTCCCCAGCCACACTTGATCATTAAGATCAGAAGTGCCGCAATTGGAAGGAACGCCATAATCCACATAAATAGATTTACTGGTATATTCATCTTGTTCCATCTCCTATTTTCTTCTCATTACTTACAGATGTGGGATAACTCCCACATCTGATATAACTATTATTGATGGATCACAGTTCCTGTCTTTCCGGCAATTCCTTCTGCCGCTTTGTCAAGAAGTGTAATCAATGTTCTTCTTCCTTCTCCTGACTCAGCAAAACGAATTGCCGCTTCAATCTTCGGAAGCATAGAACCTTTTGCAAACTGTTCCTCGGCAATATACTCTTTTGCCTGTTCTACAGTCAGATCTGAGAGCCATTCCTGATTCTCTTTGCCAAAGTTGATCGCAACTTTTTCTACGGCTGTCAAGATAACCAGATAGTCTGCTCCAAGCTGAGCTGCCAGAAGGCTGCTCGCATTATCTTTGTCAATAACTGCGTTGACTCCGACCAGTTTTCCGTTCTCACTGATTACCGGAATTCCACCGCCACCGCATGTAATCACGATGTGTCCTGCATTTACCAGTGTCTTGATCGTCTCAAGCTCACGGATTCTCTGTGGCATCGGAGAAGCTACAACTACACGGTAGCCTCTTCCTGCATCTTCCATACAACGCACGCCATTTGCTTCATTTTCTTCTGCCTCTTCCTTAGTAAGGAATCTTCCGATTGGTTTTGTCGGATTTTCGAATGCCGGATCATTCTTATCTACTTCTACTTGTGAAAGGATTGTAGATACTTTTCCTTCAATGTTACGGCTGTAAAGCTCGTACTTAATTGCATTCTGAAGATCGATTCCGATATATCCCTGGCTCATTGCCACGCTTGTCGGAAGCGGAACCTGTTTATAATTCTCATGCGTAACAACCAGGTTGTCCATAGCATTCTGGATCATTCCGACCTGTGGACCATTTCCGTGTGTTACGATGATATCTAATCCCTGCTGTGCAAGGTCAACAATTACTTTTGCAGTCTTAGCCACTGCCTCTTTCTGCTCTTCTACATCTTTACCAAGCGCATTTCCGCCAAGAGCAATGACAACTTTTTTCTTTTCCATGGCTGCCTCCTATCTTCCGGACTTATGCCTCGAATCCAAGCTTCTTAGCGTATGCTACGATAGCTTTTTCGAAACACTCGATTGGCGGGTGAACTGTACCTGCTCCAATCTGTCCTTTTCCTGCTACTTTGTTAGCAATACCTGTGTTGATTACTGGTGTGATACCTTTCTCAACTACAAGTCTTGCATCAATTCCAAGACAAATTCCCTGGAAATTCCATGTAGGAACTGTGAAGTTCGGGTTTCTGTCTGTAACGATTTCCATCATCTCGTTACTTGTACGAAGAGCATCCTCGTATCCGCCAGCACCTACGAATCTTGTTACAGCCGGTGCTGCGATCATTGCCATACCACCGAGTATAGTCCCATTCTTGGCGATAAAAGTCCAGGTGAAAGGCATCAGTTCCTGACGGCGCTGCTCAAAGGTAGCCCCCTTCCAATAACTATCCTTCATCATCTCAACATTGCCAAACTGCTTTGCATTGACAAGCACACTGTCAGCACCGCCAAACAATTCCTGCCAGCGATAGCCATCCACCGTCACCAGCACAACTTTTCGCTCAGCCTTTCCTACGGCAGGCAACATCAACAGGGCAGTCATCACTGCACATAATATCTTTTTCATATCATCTACTTTGCTTTAAATCATCATTTTACTTCAACCACCAAGGCATAGCGGTAATCTTATCATTATTCTCGCCAAACTGCCTCTTGATGGCATCCTCAACATTCTCAGTATTGTACTTGTTTTCTGTTTCCGGATACATCCAGCGATAAGGAATCGGATTATCTGCGAGATGAGCAAACTCTGGATAGCCTGTACGCAAATGCTCAAAGAACGGATCCCAGTCGCCCTGGAAGAAACCAACACAGTATTTCTGGAAAATAATACGCTCTATCTTCTGCTCCTGGGTCAACTGGTCATCCCACTTCACCTCATCTCCCTGAAGATAAGTGGTGGCAGCATCATCAGTAACATACTCCGCATAGTCACCCGAATAAGTATGATACCAGGCAAA
>OLOC01001854.1_pt1 | contig 11084 bp, 9 predicted proteins | sample 1643111 | NCBI WGS metagenome assembly OLOC01 (sample SAMEA3136633, study PRJEB25190) | human gut metagenome
AGGGTCCGGACGCCGGAATCTTCGGTGCCAGAGCTGCAGTGATCGGCGGATGTGCAGGTACTTCCAACGTGCTGACCGGCCAGATGTTTGACGTTCCGGTTCTTGGAACTCATGCACATTCCTGGATCATGAGCTTCCCGGACGAGTACACCGCATTTAAGACTTATGCGAAACTTTACCCGAATTCCTGCACTCTTCTAGTTGACACCTACGATGTCCTGAAATCCGGTGTTCCCAACGCAATCCGTGTATTCGAAGAGATGCGTGAGGAAGGCATCCAGCTGAAGAATTACGGAATCCGTATCGACAGCGGTGACCTTGCATACCTTTCCAAAAAAGCCTACAAGATGCTGGCTGCTGCCGGTTTTGACGATGCTACCATCTCTGCATCCAGCGATCTTGATGAATATCTTATCGAGAGCCTGAAAGCCCAGGATGCCAAGATCAATTCCTGGGGTGTTGGAACCAAGCTGATCACAGCCGATGACAACCCGGCATTCGGCGGCGTTTACAAACTTGCCGCTGTAAAAGACGCTGACAGTGATACCTTCCAGCCGAAGATCAAACTTTCCGAAAACACAGAGAAAGTTACCAACCCGGGCAACAAGACTGTATACCGTATCTACAGCAAGAAGACCGGAAAGATCAAAGCAGACCTGATCTGCCTGGCAGATGAGAAATTTGATCCGGAAGAAACCATGGTTATCTTCGACCCGGTTGACACATGGAAAAAGACCAAAGTCCTGGGCGGAACCTACGAACTTCGAGAGCTTCTTGTTCCAGTGATCAAAAACGGCAAGAGCATTTACAAATCTCCATCCGTCATGGAGCTTCGTGACTACTGCAGGCAGGAACAGAACACACTGTGGGATGAGTCCAGACGTTTTGTAAATCCTCAGAAAGTATATGTAGATCTTTCCCAGCCGCTTTATGACATGAAAAAAGCTCTGTTGGAAGAAATGAGCGAAAAAACTCTGTAAAAGAAAAAAATCTCCAATCATAAACCCCCTTTCCTTTTCATAAGCTTATGGATAAGGAAAGGGGGTTTTTTATGCACAGAGATTTTTACATCCGTCTGATCAACCGGGAGCATCCTCTGCCGGAAACCTTTGTACCGGAGCATCTCATTGATATCGGTCTGCCATTTGAAGCTGCCCCCGGCGATCCGAAACGACTGCTGGAATGTCAGGCCGCCAGAGCCGCCTCCCAGCTTTTTCACGCCTGCCACCGATGTGGCCTGAATCTGTGGGCAGTTTCCGGATACCGCTCTTTCAGGCGGCAACAGGAACTTTTTACAGGAAGCCCTTTTGTGGCAAAGCCAGGAACAAGTGAGCATCAGAGCGGACTTGCTCTGGACGTTTCCTGTCCTTCCATCCATATGGAACTCTCCGAAAAGTTTTCCGAAACCGGTGAAGGCAGGTGGCTGAAAAAGAACGCTCCGCTCTACGGTTTTATTCTCCGGTATCCGAAAAACCGGGAGGAGATCACTGGCGTCCCCTATGAGCCCTGGCATATCCGCTATGTGACAAAACCGCTGGCCTCCTGGCTTACCATCACCAACCTGACTCTGGAAGAATACCACAACTTTCCCGCGAGATGTTCGCCGCCACCCTGAACAGCAACATTACATCTGCACAGCAGACTTGCTTTACTGCTCCATCTGCCGTCCCAGAAAACTGGCCGCTGTGCGGACAAGAACCCGTTCCTTATCCCCCAGGATCGTTTTCTCATTTTTTCCAAGAAGGATCACGGAACCGATGGCATCACTGGCACACAGGATCGGCTGTATCATTTTTCCGCAGTAAGAATCCATATCTCCGGAAATGACCGATATATTATCCCGACTTTTTCCATCGATCATCTTTCCTTCCCGCCCGGATATAACCATGTCCAGTTCCCGGCTGATCTCTTTTCCTTCCAGTTCCCGGCTTCCGCTTCCTGCTGCCGCCACCACCAGATCACGATCTGTAATACATGCCGCCAGCCCGGTAGTCTGCACCAGTGCCTCCACATATTCCCGGGCAAAAGTATTCAACTCTCCGATGGGCGAATATTTTTTCAGAATGATCTGTCCTTCCCGGTCTGTATAGATCTCCATCGGTGTCCCCTCTTTGATCCGCAGCGTTTTACGTATCTCTTTCGGGATCACCACCCTGCCCAGGTCATCGATCCGACGAACAATTCCCGTTGCTTTCATCTTCTAATATTCCTCCTGTATCTTTTATCTGTTTATCTTTTATCCGTATGGTTATTATGTGAAAAACTGGGAGAAATATGTATAAAAAAAGCCGGGAAAACCTGCTCTTCCCGACTTTCTTTTTTATCTTTTCCTGTTTTCTTCAATGATCTTCAAAGCATCCGGATTAATCGCTCCAGGCGTTGCTGCCGGCCGTGAAAGATAATATCCCTGAAGCAGATCTACCTCCAGCTCAAGAACTTTTTTAAGCTCTTCCGCTGTCTCCACGCCTTCCGCAACAATATACATTCCACGCTGATGTGCATACTTCACAATGTTTGCTACGATCTGCTGTTTATCTATATCCGTATCAATATCACGGATGATCACCATATCCACCTTAATATACTTCGGTGAAAGTGCCAGAAGACTTTTTTCACTGTTGTATCCGCTTCCATAATCATCCAGAGCAACCGCACCCAGAAATCCTTTTGACGTTTTTCTTTCAAGAGCTTCTTTGCTGAGAAGTTCCTGTTCTGTGATCTCAAGAACCAGCTGAGACCGGATATCCAAATATCTCTGCCTGAATTCTCTGCATTCCTCATCTGTCATGTACTCACTTGCAATGGAATTTACAAACAGAAGCTCATCACCTCTTACTTTTCCATTTGCCCGAAGTCTGCAATATCCTTCTGCCGCGCAGAAATTACAAATGCCGCATGTTTTAGTTTCTCCGGATGCTCACGGAACAGTTTTTCACTTTCTCTCTGGAATGCCCGCCTGTTGTAAAGTCCTGTAAGCGTATCATAATCCCTTTCATGTTCAATATTCATACGCTCCCTGGTAACTTTTGTAACATCCTCCACAAGGCCGATCTGCCGATCCGGTTCTGTCTTGATCTCCATGCGGACATATCGTATTTCTCCGCTATTATGGATCACACTGTAAACTCTGGAACCATCTCCTCTAACCGTGTGATGGCAGCTTTTATTATAGGAATCCAAAAATTCCATAAAATCTTTTCCTGTCATTGATTTTTCCGACAGTTCCTTTTTGCCCAGCATAGAAAAAAAGTTATCTGTTACATAAACGCTTTCATTCTCCGATCGAACTTCAAAACCTCCAAGTTCTACACTTGCCATTTCCATGATCCTTAAGAATTTCGTAGATATGGTAAGCATGTCCTGGTTCATCTGCGTAATTGCTCCGGCAAACTGGTCAAGTTCCCGGATTCCCGTGTCGGAAAAGCGGAGCGAAGTGCTGTTATTCTTCTGTGCCTCTTCTACCTCATCAGAAAGTTTCTTTACCGGACGGGCAAGACTGAGGCTGACGATCAGACTGCTTAAAATACCCACCAGTAAAGTCAGCAGAATCGTCATTGACAGTACTTTGATCACATGTCCGGAGAAGGAAAACAGCTGTCCCATCTCCACTGTTCCGATCAGAACCCACTGTTCATCAAAAAAAGGTGCATTTCTGCTGTACAGCTGAAGTGGTTTTAACGTTGCGTAATATTTCTTTCCATTCAGCTTCAGCAGATAATCCCCATAAGAATTTTTCTGCAATTTCAGCTTTTCTGATTCCAAATCCTGTTCCATAGATGAACTTTTGCTGCTGACACCGCAGATATTTTCAAGAACGATTTCCTCATCTTTCAATGAAGACTTCGTATATGCCAGCATGTAGGTACCGGCGCTTTGATTCTGCAATTCTTCATAGGGCATCTGAATATTCAGATACTCGGTGAGCATTTCCACGCCAAGAACACCATAAACAGTTCCATCATCCAGGATCAGTGGAATTGAATAAGCGATCGCGGACCGATCATCTCCATCCAGAGTGTAGTTCTCCGTAGTCCAGTGTCCATAATCTGCCGCACGCAGACTGCCCTGATCTTTAAACGCTTTCTGAAAAACCGGATATATAAATTTTTCAGTGCTTTCCGCCGAAACGGACATCAGAGACTTCCAGCCTTTATCTGTGGAAATCCCTGTGAATTTTACCAGTTCCACAGGCGATCTCTCCATCAAAAGATCTGTATTTTTTTCCGGTGGCAGGGAATCCGGATCCAGATCACGGATATACAGAGTCGGAATAAAATCATTCTGGCTTCTTTTATCCAGGTCTTCTGTGTTAAACGCTACATAAATTCCTGTAACGGACCTTCGGCGCAGAGCATTGATCATTTTGCTGCAGATATTTTCCATCAGCGGCAGATAAGATTCTTTATTATTTCCGATATCTTCAATTCGGATCTGTCCGGAATCAATAAGGTTCTGTGCCTCCTCATTGACATATTCCTGCAAAGCTGACAGCTCCTGATTGGACGTCAGAACATTTTACTTCCGTCGTCCGAGAAATCTCCCTCTTTCAGATATTCTTCTACATATTCACTTTTTTCTTTATCTGTAAGATAACCGGAAAGGTCTACGAGCATGTCCTTCTGATCCATGGTATAGGCTGTATCTGAGTAAGCCGAAAAAATATTCGGTACTTCGGACGCCCCTACCTCACCATCCGCTGCAGCAAGGACATTTTGTTCCAGATCTTCTGCGGTTCCAAGACTCTTGGTTTCTACGGTGATGCCGTCTTTCTTTCCAACTGTGTCATTAAATTTCTCTGTCAAGTCTTTAAAAGTATCCAGCTGATCGCCATTATAATATGTCCATACTGTAACTGTAACAGGGTCCGACTTTTTTCCGGAACATCCACTGAACAGGGATGCTGCCAGAGTCGCGCCTAACAGACAAAGCACTACTTTCCTGTGTGCCATAAATTCTCCCTTCCGCCTGCACTCATTTGCAGGAACACTGTTTTTATCTTATCACAGTACAGACATATTATCAAAGAAAAACCCCGCTTTTTATATTCTGTTTTCTTATTTCTCCATAACAACAGGAGCTGCGTTGTCATATGCCTGCTCCAGAAATACTTCCTGGGAGTTCAATGGAGCATTATCGGATGGTTCGATCTTATAATTTTCCTTATTGTTCATGGTCCTCGCTTTGCGGTTATCACTGAGCATTGTCACGAACATTTCCTGGATCTGCATCCGGATATCCGGGTCTTCGATAGGAGCTGCAACTTCCACACGGCGAAGAGTATTTCTTGTCATAAAGTCCGCAGATGAAATATAGATCTTTGCCCTCTCCTGTGTTCCGAAAATGTAAATACGGGAATGCTCCAGAAAACGTCCTACAATACTGATAATGTGGATGTTTTCTGTCTGACCTTTTACTCCCGGGATCAGACAGCAGATACCGCGGACAACCATATCAATGTGTACTCCCGCGCAGGATGCTTCCACCAGTTTGTTCATAATACGCTTGTCTGTCAGAGAATTCATTTTCAGCCCGATATATGCCTGTTCTCCAACTTTGGCATGTTCGATCTCTTCATCGATCATGGCAAGTACTTTGTTCTGGAGACATTTTGGTGCCACAAGAAGATGGTCCATATCTTCAACCGTTTCTCCCATTGCCAGTGCCTGAAATACTCTTGCTGCTTCTGTTCCGATCTTCGGATCAGCAGTCATCAGAGAAAGGTCTGTATACAGACGGGCTGTTTTTTCGTTGTAGTTTCCAGTTCCGATCTGTGTATAATATTCCACATTTCCGTCTTTTTTCTTCATGATCTGGCAAAGTTTGGAATGTACTTTGTAACCATCCAGACCATAGATCACATGACAGCCCGCATCTTCCAGAAGTCTGGACCATCCAATATTGTTTTCCTCATCAAAACGTGCCTTCAGCTCCACCAGAACGAACACTTCTTTTCCATTTTCTGCCGCTTCGATCAGAGCTTCCACAACCTTACTCTGTTTCGCTACACGGTAAAGAGTCATCTTGATGGAAACGACATCCTCATCATTGGCTGCTTCATGAAGCATTGTAAGAAACGGTTTGATACTCTCATATGGATAGGAAAGAAAACGGTCTTTTTTCGCGATCTGGTCAAGGATCGGTTCATGGCTGTTAAACATTGGTGATTTCTGAGGAATCCTTTTTTCATAAAAAAGCTCTGTTCTTTTTCTCAGGCCGTCCTGGATCTGGAATACAAAAGAAAGATCCAGCGGGATATCTCCACGGAATACAAAATTCTTGTCCACTTCCAGATACTCGCAAAGTGTTTCAACAACATCTCCGTCCATTTCTCTTGACAGTTCCAGACGGATCGGTGCCAGTTTCTTCCTTGCCTTGATCAGCTCTACCATAAATTCACGGTAATCCAGATCTTCATCGTAAAGAGCGTCTGCGTCAATATCTGCATTTCTGGTAATACGGAGCAGAGATTTTGCCTTGATGTGATAGCCTTTGAAGATTTTTGAAACAAAGTGAAGGATCAGTTCCTCAGACAGCATGTAAGTGCCTGTTTTTCCGGGAACCGGGATGAGGCGCTGGATGCCTGCACTGCTGCACGGAATGATACCCAGTTTTTCCTTTCCTTTTTTTGTTTCCAGAACTACTACTGCATAGATTTCTTTATTTCGGAGAAATGGAAACGGCTGCCTTTTTCCGACGATAGACGGAGAAATAACCGGAGCCACTTCTGCCTCAAAATAACGTTCCAGATAATTGCGGTCTTCTTTTTCGATCTTATGGAAATTCAGCATATGTACGCCATATTCTTCCAGGCTTTCCATGATCTCTTCATAGACCACATCTCTTTTCCGGTTCAGCTTTTTGGTTCTTGCAAGGATTGCATCCAGCTGTTCCTTTGGTGTCATATTGGTTTTGTTTTCACGGATATCTTTTGCCAGAAGCATCTGATCCACAAGAGATCCCACACGTACCATATAAAATTCATCCAGGTTGCTCTGATAGATCGAAGCAAATGTGAGACGTTCACACAGCGGATTTTCCGGATTCTCAGCTTCCTCAAGTACTCTCTCATTAAATTTCAGCCAGGATAATTCCCTGTTCATGTATATTGTATCTGCCATTTTCTCCTCCTGTGCCACCGTATATTTTTCTTTTTCGGCAGGCTCTGTTATTGTAACGCCGGCATTTGTTCCGCGATATCTGCTTTTCCCCTGATCTGCCTGGAATTTGCCTGCAATGCTACCAGTATAGCTATCCAATATTTATTTCAGTGCAAGACTTTGTAAAATCCCGATTAAATTTTCAGCGAAAAAAAGGCTTGCATTTTCGAATAATAGTGGTATAGTATTTGTATACTTATTATATAGTTTTTAATACTACATGTTATTTTATCAATTTCTACATTGTTATTTGACTGCTATTCCGCATCCGTACAACAGATTCCTGCGGAATATCATACAGGAGGTGTTTTTTATATGAAACTTAAATTAAAAGACCCTGGAAGTGCCATTACTCATGGAATCGCCATGCTCCTTGCAGTGGCCGGAGCTACTCCGCTGATCGTGAAAGCTGCCAGAAGCGCAGATATCCTTCACGTTTTTGCAGTGAGTGTTTTTATCCTCACCATGATCCTGCTTTATCTGGCAAGCACTCTTTACCATTCTGTAAATTCCACCGCCAAGGTGAACCGCCGCCTGAAAAAAATGGATCACATGATGATCTTCGTGATGATCGCAGGCAGCTATACACCGGTATGCCTGATCGTCCTCCACGGCCGCACCGGTTACATCCTCTGTGCACTGGTATGGACTGTTGCCATCATCGGCATGATCCTCAAAGGCTGCTGGATCAACTGCCCGAAATGGCTTTCCTCCGTAATCTATATTGGAATGGGCTGGCTGTGTGTCCTGGCTTTCGTGCCGATCTTCCACAATCTGCCGCGGGCAGGTTTCGGATGGCTTCTGGCAGGCGGTATTATTTACACTATCGGCGGTGTGATCTACGCACTGAAGCTTCCGATCTTCAATGCGAAACATAAAAACTTTGGTTCCCATGAAGTATTCCATATCTTTGTTATGCTGGGAAGTGTATGCCACTTTGTTGTGATGTATTTCTTTGTTGCGGGGATGGGGATCCACTGATCGCACATATTTCCATACGGCACAAAAAATCCGATCCACTTGCGTTGTGGATCGGATTTTTCAATTTGTACTTATTTCGTCTTCATTCCACCAGACGATCACATACAGAACAAAAGATACAAACCAGAATATAATATCACCGGTAAACATCATGATCTCCGGTTTTCCAGTAACGATCATCCGTACAAGATATCTGGAAAAGAATCCGGCGATAAGAACCATTGACAAACGGTTCCTGATTCCCAGGATCTCATATTCCAGATACAGTACAGCCCAGGCAGCCATATATTTCCAGATATACAGAAATGCAGCAAGGTATTGTCCTTTTATATACACTCCATTATATACTGCATATTCCACCAGCAGATATCCCGCCATATAAAAAACCTGAAAAATTGCAATTCTCAAATATTCGCGTTCTCTTGTCCACTGTATCAGGATATATACAGAAACAGCTGACGCAATTCCTGTAAGCATATATCCCATATTATTCTTTAACATGTATCCGCAATAGGGAATCGCAATAAGGGATAGTACACTGGCGATAAGTCTTACATTATCATCATCCAGAAATCTGTTTATATAAGAGATCAGTGTATATATCTGCTTCGTTTCCGCCTCCGGATTTCTCCAGGTATCTGACTGCATCTGAACCACGATCCCACAAACTGCCAGCAACACGCTTCCTGCCAGAAGCAGGATTTTTTCTGTTTCAGATGCTTCTGTCATAAGTGTCAGAATAATATACCCCGGATTCGAATCTGCACTTATACTGGAAACTCCAATCATTGCAATAAAGCCACCCAAAACAGCTGTCACGATCATAAAACCATAAGAATGCTGCAGATATCCCAGGACTGCCAGTCCCATTGCTAAGATCAGCGTAATTATCAGCATTATTCCTGACTGTACTCTTCCCTGCAAAAACATACAAAAGAGCAAAAACAAAATAACGAACGAACCCATAAAAATATTCAATGCTGTACTTATTCTCAGTCGCAGTACAGATAGTCCGCACACAAGTACTGCTGTAATAATGGTAAGGATAATCTGAAGCTGATCAGATTTATTTCCATTTCTCTTTTTCTCCGTTCCTCTCTCTCAGACTCAGCCCTGTATATATGAAATGTTTTTTTCTGCCATGCTGACAGGTTCAGACGTGGAAACTTTATTACTGTTCTGTCGGTTATTTAATGTAACAGCTATGGCACATCCGATAAATATAACCAGCGCTGCTATGGCTATTGCCGTAACCATTGCGTTTTTGTCAGAAGTATTCTCCGTTTCCGGTTTCTGTGGCTGTCTCCAGTAAGTCCGGCCTGTATTGTGTGGAAAATCCATCTCTATTTTCTGTCCACACTCCGGACAAAAACTGGCACCTTCCGGAATGGTACTATTACAACCTGGACATTTCATACGCTGCCTCCCCTTAAGTTCGTATATTACCTGATTTTTTCTCAGAAAACTATATTTCTTCTATCAAAAATATAATTTCGCAAAACAATTCTCTTTTCTCCATGTTATCACAATGCCTGAAGCAAAACCATATAAAATATAGTAAATAAAAGGTATTAAACGCATATCAGCCCAGACCGGTTGCCTCGGACGAGGTCAACATGAAGTCTAAGCTGATATGCGTTAATCGTTGTTATGCATTAATCGTTGCCATTCATCATACTGCTTTCGGAACAAAGACAATATCTACAAAGAGCTTTGTCTCCCCTTCTGTACTCCATTTATATTTTTCTATGATCTGATAATCTGTTTCATCAATCAGTCGTTCTCCTTCATTTCCATTTTCTGTTGGATTTGTTGCTGAATTATACAGATCTGTCTGCATATTAGTATATTCATCTACCATACTCTGAACTACTTTTGCAGTATCATCCTGGGAGCTGTTTTTCTTTGTCTCAATTGTCAAAATTAATAATTTCGCTGTTTCTACAAGCTTCTCCTGAATCCCCTCAGAATTTGCCAGTCCATTTTCATCAAGAACAAATCCCGTCTGAATAGTTGTAACATTTTTTTCAGAATCAAGGAAAAGATTTATATCCATCAGTGAATCATTCGTAGCAGTTTGGATACTTCCACCTTCATTCCAGTATTCACTTTCAGTTTTCTCCGAGGACTCTTTCCACTCCACTGAAGTACCACTTTCTATATAATAATTTGAAAGTATATTTAATATCAGCTGAAACCCTGTACCAGTGAAATTAAATTTCGCCTGATTTTCGGCGGCATTTGCAACACCCGCAAAATTCAACACAAGAATAACTGTAAGTGCCAGTGTTAATATTCTTTTTTTCATATCCTTTTCCTCCTACCTCTGTTTACCTATTATTTTTTGATCGTAATTTTTTTCACTTTGCTCCATGAAGAGTAAACTTTGTTTCTGACATTCTTATAAGTTGCGATCCGAACATAGTATGTCTTTCCTTTTTTCAGTTTTGATAATGTCACTTTTGTTGTCTGGTTCTTACTGATATTAACTGTTGTAACATTCTTTTTAAACTTACTGTCAGTAGAATACTGTATTCTGTACCCTGTTGCTGATTTATTTCTCAGCCATGTAACTTTAACTTTTCCATTTCCTGCATTTGTTACACCTGAAAGACTTGTTCCTGTTGGACGGATTGTAACTTTTTTTGCTTTGCTCCATGAAGAATAAATTTTACTTCCTGCATTTTTATAAGTTGCAATGCGGACATAATATGTGTTTCCTTCTTTCAGCTTTGACAATGTTGTTTTTGTCGTCTGGTTCTTACTGATATTAACCGTTGTGGCATTCTTTTTAAACTTACTATCAGTAGAATACTGTATTCTATATCCTGTTACTGATTTGTTTCTCGTCCATGCAACATTGGCTTTTCCACTTCCCGTGTTAGTCACTCCGTAAGCGCAAAATAATTCGACGGATTGTGTTGCCCTAAAAATCATTCCATAATA
>OLOC01001871.1_pt1 | contig 10939 bp, 7 predicted proteins | sample 1643111 | NCBI WGS metagenome assembly OLOC01 (sample SAMEA3136633, study PRJEB25190) | human gut metagenome
ACCATTCAGGAGCTTAGTACAGCTACGTGGGAGTCCGAACGCGAGTGGGTTGCAGGCACATGATCTCTTTTTATAATATTCCACCAATAATTTCCGTTATTCAAATCACAATTTCATTGCACGTATAGAGTTTATTACGCATAGCATTGCGACTCCGCTATCTGCGAACACAGCCATCCACATATTTGCGAATCCAAGCAGTCCAAGGATCATTACTAATGCCTTGATCGCCAATGCAAATACAACATTCTGCCAAGCGATCTTGCAAGCTTTTTTGCCGATAGAGATTGCCTGTGGAATTGCTTCAACGTTTGAAGTCATGAATACAACATCTGCTGCTTCGATTGCAGCATCAGCACCGCTTCCCATGGCAGCACCGCAATCAGCACCAGCTAATACAGGGGCATCGTTGATACCGTCACCAACAAACATAACAGCTCCATGTTTGCTTCTCTGTTCCTGAAGTTTGGCAAGTTTTTCATCAGGAAGAAGTCTTGAGTAAACTTCGTCAATTCCAGTTTCTTTTGCAATCGCATTTGCAGTTGTTTCGGAATCTCCAGTTAACATAACCGTGTGAAGATTCTGTGCTTTTAAGGAAGCAATGGCGGATTTCGCATCGTCTTTTAATGTATCTGCAATAACGATCGCACCAATTAACACTCCATCTTTTGCAAGAAAAACTTCAGTTCCATAAGAAGTTGTTTCTGGATAGTCTCCAGTTACATGATACTGCGCCATCAATTTTTTATTGCCAGCTAAGATTTCTGAGTTATCAATTGTGATAACAGAACCATGTCCAGCGATTTCTTTTGCGTTTTCAGGTGTTTTATAAGTTACATTTTCATCTTTGGCAGCTTCCATGATACTCTTTCCGATTGGATGAGTAGAAGATTCTTCGCAGGAAGCAGCAAGTGATAATATTTCATGTCTGGTTGCATTTCCGAGAGGGATCACATCCTGAACTTTGAAGTTTCCTTTTGTGATCGTTCCAGTCTTATCCATGACAACAGAAGTAATATCTTTTAATGTTTCAAGTGCAGCTCCGCCTTTAAATAAGATACCGATCTTAGATCCAGCTCCGATTCCAGAGAAGAATGCAAGAGGTACACTTAATACAAGGGCACAAGGACAGCTGATTACAAGGAAAGTTAAAGCTGTGTATATCCAGTGTGTCCAGTTTCCTGTCACTAAAGAAGGAATGATCGCAGTTGTAAGGGCAAGAAGTACGACAAATGGAGTATATACACGAGAAAAACGTGTGATAAAACGATCCATCTTTGGTTTGCTTGCGGCTGCATTTTCTACGGAATCCATGATTCTTGTGACCATAGATTCTTCCAGTACTTTTTCTACCTTGATCTTAATAACACCAGAAGTATTTAAACATCCAGAAGTTACATCTGTTCCGACAGAGGCAGAAACAGGAATGGGTTCTCCGGTAACAGGAGAAGTATCGATCATCGTTTCCCCATCTGTGATGATACCATCTAATGGAATACGGTCACCAGGACGTACTAATAAGATATCTCCGATTTCAGCTTCTTCGGCATCAATTACAGTGACATCTCCATGATCATCAACAAGGTTGACAACTTCAGGTCGCATATCAATGACATCCATGATCTGGGAACGGCTTCGTTCCACAGCTTTTTCTTCAAATAATTCACCAATACGATAAAACATCATAACACCGACCGCTTCCGCAAATTCTCCGACGCCGAAAGCACCGATCGTTGCGATACTCATTAAGAAGTTTTCATCAAAAACCTGACCTTTAGAGATGTTTTTAAGAGCGGTCCATACGATCTTAATTCCTAAAATTAAATATGCAAGGATAAAACATACCATACTGTATACAGGCTTGGAAGATTCCAATGCTTTTCCAGCAATAAATAAAACGATACCAGCACCAAGTTCCCAGAATTCTCTGTTATCTTCAGAATTCTCTTTGGCTTTTTTCGCTTCTTTTTGTGCACGGACAGTATTTTCACGGACAACGACTTTGACATCTGGTTCGATGGAAGTACAAATATCTTGAATCTGAGGCAATAATGTTTTGGCATCATCAGACCATACACGTAACTGCTTTGTTGCAAATGTCAGATTGACGGCTTCAACACCGGGAAGATGAGAAATCTGTTCTTCCATTTTACCTGCACAATGAGCACAGCCTAATTTCTCGACAATAAATACGGTTGCCTGACCATTTCCTTCACGATTTGCAGCAGCTGCAATTGATTCATCATCGTCATCGTCATCATCACAGCAGCCACAATCGCAGTGGTCATCATGATGGTGTTTGTGGTGTTCATGTTCTTCGTGATCGTGTTCACACCCGCAGTCGCAGTGGTCATCATGATGGTGATGATGTTCGAGGTGCTCATGTTCATTATGGCTGTGATCACATCCACAGTCACAGTGTTCATCGTGATGGTGATGATATTCATGACTTTCATGAGAATCTTCTTCCACATGTTTTCTCCGTTTAGATGATTTTTTCGTAACTTCCGTCACAATAACATCCGGTTCAATATCCTTACAAATCTTTTGAATCTCAGGAAGTAGATCTTCACGAGGAGTTTCAACATACATTTTTTTCATAGGAAATGAAAGATTTACACTTTCAACATCAGGAAGTTTCCCGATTTTTTCTTCCATTTTACCTGCACAATGAGCACAGCCAAGATTCTCAAACTCATAAGTCTTCTTCATAAATACCCCTCCTTTCAAATACAGTCTTTAACAGATCAGATACAAGCTCTCCGTCAGCAGTGTCTGCGATCGTATAGTGAACTTCTTTCCCAATTCGTCTGCTTGTGATCACACCTAATTGCTTCAAAGAGCGAAGATGATGAGACACTGCTGGTGGGCTCATCTCAATCGCTTCTGCGATATTTCTAACACAGACTTCACGGTGGTATAAAAGATACAAAATACGAAGTCTGGTACTGTCACTTAACAGACCAAATAAACTGGCAGTTTCAATGGCAAATTCTTCTGGTGGAAGAACATGTTTTAATTCTGTAACATCACATCCATGACCATGAATATCAATGGAAGCAATGTTATATTTCTCCGTTTTATCCATAGAAATCTCCTTTTTGTAAGATTAAATGATTGCTTAATTGTTTATGTTTTAAATATAATACTTTGAAATATTGATGTCAACAGAAATGAGAAAAATAGTTAATAGAAGTATTGTTTGGTGTAATCTTGGAACTATACATAATAGTTTTTCCTAACTAGAAATTAAAAAAATATAGGATATTCAAAAAAAATATGATATACTAAAAACTACTTATACGAATTTATCAGATTAAAAGATCACATTTCGATAAAAGCAAAGATAAACAAAACAGAAAAGGAAGTGTATCATGGAAGAGTTAAAGAACATCAAAGTAGCCCTCCTTGGTTCTGGAACTGTCGGAACAGGAGTATACAAACTGATCGAACGCCAGAGAGAAGAATTACCTCACAAAGTTGGTGCAGGTCTGACTGTCAGTAAAGTTCTAGTTAGAGACAAGAACAAGAAGAGAGAAGGAATTGACCCTTCTGTATTAACTGACCAGTGGGAAGATATTATCACAGATGATGAGATTCAGATCGTAGTGGAAGTTATGGGGGGAATCGAACCAGCCCGTACTTATATTACAGAAGCTCTTCAGGCAGGTAAGAATGTTGTCACAGCGAACAAAGACTTAATGGCAGTGCATGGTGGTGAATTATTAGATATCGCTTCCCATAATGGATGTGACTTATTATTTGAAGCATCTGTTGCAGGTGGAATTCCAATTATCCGTCCATTAAAACAGTGTCTGGCAGGAAACTATATTTCAGAAGCAATGGGGATTGTCAATGGAACAACAAACTTCATTCTGACAAAGATGACACACGAAGGAATGGAATTTGATGAAGCTTTGGCACTCGCAACAGAATTAGGATATGCAGAAGCAGATCCAACAGCTGATATCGAAGGATATGATGCAGGACGTAAGATGGCGATCATGGCATCCATTGCGTTTAACTCTAGAGTCACATTTGATGATGTATACACAGAAGGAATCACAAATATTACAGCAAAAGATATCAAATATGCAGAAGCAATGGGATGTACGATCAAATTGTTAGGGGTAGCAAAGAACACAGAATCTGGAATTGAAGTACGTGTTCATCCAATGCTGATTCCAAGTGATCATCCATTGGCAACTGTCAATGATTCATTTAACGCAGTTTTTGTACATGGAGATGCAGTTGACGATGCAATGTTCTATGGAAGAGGAGCAGGAGAATTCCCAACAGCAAGTGCAGTTATGGGAGATATCATTGATGTCGCACGTAATATTCAGTTCTATTGCACAGGAAGAATCCATTGTACATGCTACAAAGACCTTCCAATCAAGAAGATCACAGAGATTGAAAGCAAATATTTCATGAGATTGTTAGTTGATGACAAACCAGGAGTTCTTGCTCGAATCGCAGATACATTAGGAAAGAATCAAGTAAGTATCGCACAGGTGATTCAGAAGAACAAGGTTAATGATATGGCAGAATTAGTTGTTATCACGGATCTTGTACTGGAGCAGAACTTTGCAGATGCTTTGGTTGAGATTAAGGGAATGGAACATACTCGTGAGATTTCTACAGTAATCAGAGTGTATTAAATTTTAATTGTAGTTGGCCAACTGTAGATTTTGAGTATATGATAAAAAATAAATAAACGATCGGAAGAGCAGCTAGAGAATTTTCCTCACGTTTTTTACAGATCGCTGATCCGCCGGCTTTCCTTGCGTAACTCGCCTTCAAGGGTATTGAAAACAGAACTCTTTGAGGCTCAAACAACGCACCAAGCCGGCTGCGAATCCGTAAAAAACGTGGCAAAATTCTAATGCTGCTCTTCCGATCGTTTATTTATTTTTTATCATATACCAGAAGTCTAGAGTGTGGACAATTTAAGATTGAAAAATTCAAGAGGGTGTGTATGGAGGACTACTATAGTAGTAAATTTCAATTCCATGTGATAGAATTAAGTAAAATAGAAACAACAAAAGGAAATCATTACATGGAAAAGGCGAGGGATGAGATGATTAAGATGAGCAGGGATGAAAGTGAAAGATAATCTTCTGTTAGCGAATACAAAAATGATTAGCCAATACCGTTAAACATACACACAGTGTAGTGGTTTGAATAACGTAAATTATTTGAATATTATAAAAAGAAATCATGTGTTGGCAACCGTACGGACACATGATTTCTTTTTATAATATTCCACCAATAATTTCCGTCATCAAACTACAAATCACAATATATGATTCCGTATGATCAACCGAATTGACTGATACAAATAAGGCTTCAATTCATCAACCGAAACAGGCTCCCCAGTCAAAATAACATTATAGCAAGATCCAGCGACCATCTCGATAATCATATAGATCATAACTTCCGGATGATCAAATTCATGACCAGAATTATTCAAAAGATCCATATAGATATCATAAATATTTCTCTGGGCATCATCGATCGGTTCCACCAAGGAATTTTTAAACATTCCCCAGCTTAGATGCTTTGAGATCAGTTTTAACAGAGTCGGATTAGCATTTAATGCTCCGATGACTTGGTCAACAATAAAGATCAGTTGGTCTTCAAAATGATCAATGGATTGTTTTTGAAGTTCCTGATAGGCGTGTTTAAATACTTCTGCAGATTTTTTGGCAATCAATTTATATCGGATGTCTAATTTATCTTTAAAATACAAATAAAAAGTACCCTTAGCAACGCCAGCTTCATTTACGATATCGGAGATGGAGGTCTTCTGGAATCCCTTTTCTGTAAACAGTTGGTATGCCGTATTCAAAAGGGCATCTTGTTTCTTTTTCTTATTTAATTCGACCTTTTTCATAGTAATTTCTCCTTTCATCTTCTTTAGTATAACGAAAAAATGACCAAAAGTCAAAAACTTTTAAGAAGTTTATTGACTTTTGGTCATTTTTGGTGTATACCATTATATAGATTAAAAAATGACTATTCGTCATAAATGTAAATGGGAGGATGCTATGATACAATTTGCAAAGAAATTAGTACATCATCGAAAATTCATCGTCTTCCTGGCTTTCATTTTATTGATTCCATCAACCATTGGAATCGTGAAGACAAGGATCAATTATGACATCTTAAGTTACCTTCCAGACTCTTTGGAGACGGTGAAGGGGCAGGATATCATGGTAGATCAGTTTGGAGCCGGAGCCTATTCGATGATCATTGTCGAAGATATGAATCTTCATGACGTACAGAAATTAAAACAGAAACTAGAGAAAGTCAATCACGTTGATAAGATCATCTGGTATGATGACATCGCTGATCTAAGCGTTCCCAAAGAGATGCTTCCTGAGAAAGTAAGGAAAGTTTTCTTTAATAAGAACGCAACAATGATGATCGCAATGTTTAAAGAAACGACATCATCTGATAACACGATGGAAGCAGTCACACAGATGCGTAAGATTGTTGGAAAACAGTGTTTTATCAGTGGTATGTCAGGGGTAGTTACCGATATTAAGAACCTGGTTATGCAGGAAATTCCTATCTACGTAACGATCGCGGCAGTACTTTCTTTGATCGTATTATTTGCCACAATGGAATCCTTTGCCGTTGCCTTTTTATTCCTGTTAAGTATCGGAATGGCAATTCTTTATAACCTGGGAACGAATATTTTCTTAAGCGATGTGTCCTATCTTACAATGGCATTGACTGCGATCTTGCAGTTAGGAGTTACGATGGATTATTCGATTTTCCTTCTGCATAGTTATGAGAGTAATAAGATCAGATTTGAAGGTGACAAAGAACGTGCGATGGCACATGCGATTTCGAATACATTTAAGTCCATCACAGGAAGTTCCGTTACAACGGTTGCTGGATTCGCAGCACTGTGCTTTATGACATTTGCATTAGGAGCCAACTTAGGTATCGTTATGGCAAAAGGTGTTATTATCGGAGTTATCTGTTGTGTAACAGTTTTGCCATCATTGATCCTGATCTGTGATAAATTGATCGAGAAGACAAGACATCGTTCACTGATGCCAGATCTTACGAATGTATCACACTTTATCACAAAACATTATAAAACAACGATCGTAGTATTTTTGATTTTGCTGTTCCCGGCAATTTATGGAAATAATCATACAGAGATTTACTATAATATTGACAAATCACTTCCACAAAGCTTACCGAGTAATGTGGCGAATAAGAAATTAAGTGACGAATTTGGAATGAGTAACATCCATATGGTCATGATCAAGAACGGCATGAGTCAGAAGGAATTAAGCAACATGCAGAAAGAGATCGATAAAGTCGACGGAGTTGAATGGTGTCTCGGAATGAACTCCGTGATCGGTTCTAGTATTCCATCCGATATGATTCCTTCTTCCATGAAAGAAATGTTGCAAAGTGATGAGTATGAGATGCAGTTTATCTGTTCAAATTACAAATCAGCAACCGAGAAAGTAAATAAACAGATCAACGAGATCAACAACATTGTGAAGAAATACAGTCCAGGTTCTATGGCCATTGGAGAAGCACCATTGATGAATGACTTGGAGACAGTAACCAATGTTGACCTTAGAAATGTAAATATCGCGTCGATCGCGGCAATCTTTGTGATCATTTTAATTGTATTTAAATCCATTTCCTTACCGGTGATCCTGGTAGCCGTGATCGAATTTGCAATCTGTGTCAATATGGCAGTTCCATATTACACGGGATTATCACTGCCGTTTGTTGCAAGTATCGTTATCGGAACGATTCAGTTAGGTGCAACCGTTGACTACGCGATCCTGATGACAAGTCGTTATCAGAAAGAGCGTATAAATGGCAAGAAGAAAATGGAAGCGATCCGTATTGCACATGAAACATCCATGCAGTCTATCATTACAAGTGGATTAAGTTTCTTCGCAGCAACGATCGGTATTGCGATTTACTCAAATATTGATATGATCAGTGCGATCTGTACCTTACTTGCACGAGGAGCTGTGATCAGTACCGTTGCCGTAATCTTTATTCTGCCGGCAATGTTTATGATATTTGATAAATTGATCTGTAAAACAACCCTCAAGATGGGTCATTTAGAATAGGAGAGCGATTGTTATGAGAAAAAGAAGATTATCGAAAGCATTAGCAATGTTTCTCGCTGCAGCTCTTACAATTCCGGCAGCAGTACCGGTAGCAGCCAGCGAGTCCACTGCAGATAAAGAAGAAACCGTATACGTAAAAACGGATGCGAATGGAGAAGAGAAAACAGTTATTGTCAGTGACTGGTTAAAGAATTTCTCAGGTGAAGCAAAGATCAAAGATGCTACAGACCTGACAGACGTTGAGAATGTTAAAGGGAATGAGACATATAAACGAGGAAAAAAGGACAGTATTACATGGAATGCCAATGGAAAAGATATTTACTATCAGGGAACAAGTGATAAAAATCTTCCAGTATCTATGAAAGTCACATACTATCTGGATGGAAAAGAAATTTCACCAAAGAAACTTGTTGGTAAATCAGGAAAAGTAAAGATTCGTTATGAATATGAAAATCATTCCGCAGTAACCAAAACGATCAATGGAAAACAGACAACAGTCTATACACCATTTACAATGATCACAGCAGCGATCTTAAATACAGATAACTTCTCTAATGTCAAAGCAACAAACGGAAAAGTTATCTCCGATGGTAACAAACATATCGTTATTGGAGTTGCAATGCCAGGATTAGCAGACAGCTTAAACCTTAAGAATACAAGTATTGGGTCAAACTTCGATATTCCAGAAGATTTCGAGATCACAGCTGATGTAGAAGACTTTCAGATGACAGTCACAGCGACAGTTGCGAATTCCGATACATTATCAGAGTTCGGTTTAGATGATGCAGGAGATTTAAGTGAATTAACAGATTCCTTAAAGGACCTTGAAAATGCGACAGATAAGTTATGTGATGGTTCTGGAGATTTAGTAAAGGGAATTGAAAAATTAGTCACAGCCTCTGGAAAATTAAAATCAGGAACAAAACAGATTGCAGTCAGTTCTAAACAGTTAGCAACAGGACTTGACAAACTGGTCAATGGATCTACAACATTAAAGAATGGAACCAGTCAGTTAGCGAAAGGAACCAGTGCTTTACCATCATCTACAGAGAAGTTAGATAATGGAGTGAGACAGATTCTCAAAGAACTGCGGAATAGTACACCAAGCGAAAGTGATCAGGCAAAATTACAGTCTAACTTACAGAGTGCACAGACAGGAATCACAAAAGAATTAATGAATATTAAGACACAGACAGAAAGTGTTGGTGTGTCAGCGAAGACGTTAGGCGCATTAGCAGAGTCTATTGGAGTATCAGCAGCAGATGTTGGAAATCAGGCAGGAGCAATTGGAGAATTTATCAAGAATAATGATAGTTCTCTTACAGATGAGCAGAAAGCACAGCTTACAACGATTGCAGGTTCTTTAAAGACAGATGCAGGAAACTTAGGTGGTTATGCACAATCCGTAGGAGGTCAGGCAAAGAATTTAGGAACCTACGCAGGATCTATCGGAACAAGCTTGCAAGAAACACAGACAGACCTTCAGATCGTATCAGGATGTTTAACCCAGATTCAGAATCTGCTAACAAAGACAAAGACATCCACAGCACAGTTAGAAGTTGCATTAAAACAGATCGCAGAAGGAACTGGGCAGTTAAAGACATCATCTAAGACACTGGCATCTTCCATCAAGAAGTTAGATGAAGGAGCCAAGACATTAAACAGTGGAACAAAAACAGCAGCAAATGGAGCGAAGAAGTTAAGCAAAGGTGCAAAAACACTGGATAATGGAATGGGACAGATGACAACAGGAATCGCAACTCTGAAAAATGGAGCTGTTACATTGAACAAAGGAATGTTAACCTTCAGAAAAGACGGTATTGAGAAACTTGTCAATACGATCAATGATGATGCAAAAGATATCTTAGACAGAGCTGATGCAGTGATGGATGAAGGAGAAAACTATCAGACATTTACGAAGAAAGCTAGTGGAACGAAGGGTAGTGTGAAGTTTATTATTGAGACGGAAGAACTGGAAAAATAAAAGTGCGTAGGATATAATGATGTGTGTTAGGACAGGAGTTTATTTGGCTCCTGTCTTTTTATATAACCAAATATTACAAATTTTTACAAAGAATAATTGACAATCAATAAAGATTTGATAAAATACTTACATGACACGAATTTACATAAATTGTAATATAAGGAGAAAATATGAATAACAACGAGGGAAGTTTTAATGACGAAGAGTTAAGAAAAAGAGCAGCTAGCAATGAGGAATTAAATATACGCTTAACAAATAATTATGCCTTTCAAAAAATATTTAAAAATGAAGAAATTGTAAAAGGATTTTTAATGGCATTATTGCATTTGAAAGAAACAGATATTGAAACGTTAGAAGTTGCAGATCCATTTGTGGAAGGTGAAGTTAAAGAGGAAAAAGAGGGAATTTTAGATGTAAAGATGGTATTAAACGGTGGCAAAAAGATTAACATTGAAATGCAAAATACATATCAGGAAGATTGGGCAGAGCGAAGCTTATTTTATAATTGCAGAATGTTTACAGAAGGATTGAAAAAAGGGGAGTCATATTATGAACTTCCACCATGTATTCATGTAGGAATTCTTGATTTTAATTATCTAAAAAGTCCTGGGTTTTATCATAGAATTTTACTGCAAGACGATAAAACAGGTGAATTGTACAGTAGTAAATTTCAATTCCATGTGATAGAATTAAGTAAATTAAAAAGTACAAAAGGAAAGGCAAGGAAGCAAGAATTATATCGATGGGCAAAATTAATTTCAGCCAGTACTTGGGAAGAAGTCAGAGAAGAATCTGAAGGAAATCATTACATGGAAAAGGTGAGGGATGAAATGAT
>OLOC01001876.1_pt1 | contig 10929 bp, 8 predicted proteins | sample 1643111 | NCBI WGS metagenome assembly OLOC01 (sample SAMEA3136633, study PRJEB25190) | human gut metagenome
GAAAATGAATCGAGTGTTCGTGACCTTCCACTCGTAAAACAAAACTAAAGGAGAACTGAATAATGAAAAACTCAAGTAACAAAGTGCTTTACCTGGCACAGGCAGCCATGATTGCTGCCATCTATGTCGTACTGACTGTTGTCGGTGCATCACTGGCTTTTGGAGAGGTGCAGATCCGTTTTGCGGAAGCACTGACGATCCTCCCGGTATTTACTCCGGCTGCAATCCCTGGATTGTTTGTAGGATGCCTCATCGGAAACACACTTGGAGGTGCGATCCTGCCTGACATTATCTTCGGCAGCCTTGCAACACTGATTGGTGCCATCTTTACATGGTCTTTAAGAAACAAGAGCAAATTCCTTGCCCCTGTTCCTCCGGTTGTTGCCAACATCATCGTGGTTCCATTTGTATTAAAATACGCTTACATGGTTCCACTTCCGATTCCTTTCATGATGCTGACAGTTGGTGTCGGAGAAGTGATTTCCGCCGGTGTGCTTGGTCTGATTCTTTACGGAGCACTTAACAAATATCGAGGAATTATCTTTAAAAAAGCTTTATAGATTTTTCTTATGTAACAAAGGGAGTGGCTATGTGAATAATTTCGTTTCACATAGCCACTCCCCTTTTCTAAGATGGGATTTTCATATTATCATCACGGTTTTGGCGTACCACAGAATTCACAGAATGCTCCGGTATTCTCTGCTCCACACTGACATATCCATGTACCGCCTGTCTGCGGCTGTGCGTTAGCATTCATATTCTGGTTCATTCCCATGTTTCCATTCTGCACGTTGCCATTCATATTCTGCATTCCATTGTTCATCCCCATATTTCTATACTGGGCTGTGCCGTTCATGTTCTGCATTCCATTATTCATTCCCATATTTCCATACTGGGCTGTGCCGTTCATGTTCTGCATTCCATTATTCATTCCCATGTTTCCGTACTGAGCTCCACCGTTCATGTTCGGCATTCCATTATTCATTCCCATGTTTCCGTACTGGGCTCCACCGTTCATTCCCGGCATTCCATTATTCATTCCCATAGCTCCCATAGCGGCAGCTCCCATATTTCCCATAGCTCCGCCTGCCATACCTGACATGCCTGACATTCCGCTATTCATTACAGGATTTCCGGTAAGCGCAGCCACAATCTGGTTCGCTACCTGTTCAATTTCCATGATTTCCATACGGTCTTTCTCATCAAGACGTGAATTACATAATCTGAAATCCATGTCATCAAACCACTCTGTTCTTACTTTGATACGCATTGTATAATCATATTCGTATCGATATACCGGCGGCTGATAACTGACAGTTTTTCCATCTTTTGTGTAAGTCTCTTCTCTACGGTCCTGTTGTACTTCCATCTTACACATTACAATAGATGACAATGGTACGATATCCGGATTCTCTGTCGTATCCAGATTATGTGCTACAGTAAAGTTGCCTTTTGTATCGTCAATAAATACATTATATGTGTTTGTAGCAAACTGACGAGTTACAACAAAGCTCTGTACAAGCTGTTTATTCTGCTCGCGGTATGCCAACTGACGTTTAATGTCTTCTACCGTACTGTGTCTGCGCTCCTCAAACCAAGGGGACAGTTTTCTCGCACAGTTTTTACATAAATTACCATCATCTAACTTTCGGTTTCCAAGTAAACCAATTTTTTCTCCACAGATATCACAATTTTTCTTATCAAATAATCCCATACTCACATCTCCTTCCTAAATTGATTTTTCCATTCCTAATCTTCCTCTACTGCTCTTTCATAACTTTCCTGTAAATGAGAAGCATCCTCATCGTTCAATCCTGCCATTGTAGATTTCAATTTATCTTTCTGTGCATCGTCTCCAAGTTTCAAAATTACCTCTATCGTTTCATTTCTTGCAAGCCAGTTTGCATCTGAATCTGTAAGAATATCTATCATAATATTACAAATCTCATCCGGATCAAAGTAGGTTGCTCTTGTTCTCCATTCGTCCACTTCGTCTTCATCAACGTAACTTACATAAGAAATACATGTCCAACAAGGAACCTCTTCTGTTCTCGGTGTCTTTGACAGATAGCCCAATGTTGCCCGGTATGCAGCCTCACTTGTATTGTAATAGAATGGATAATCGAGCCACATCCTCGTCAGTCCTTCAATACATGCATCATGTAATTCTACCTGACCTGAATCATCTAAAATTTCAACCAACGGTTCGATCAGATCATCATCCGCAAGATATCCAGCACTGCTACATGCTGTTTCCCGCACATATTCATCTTCATCGTTCATTAATTTTACGATTGCTTCAGCCATGCCTTCAACACATTTTGACCAAGGAGACCCGATTGCATATGCTGCCTGCTCTCGAACTTTCGGATTCTCATGTTCTGCCATCTTTATAAAAAACTTCGCAAAGTATGGATCGGAGCCGCAGCTGGAAAAGGACTCTAACGCCATATACAAAACAACCGGGTCTGTTTCTTTCTCTAATATTTCCTCTACCTTTTTTTCCAGTGTTTCGTATGTCGTCAGATTACTGTCCATTATTGAAAATCCATATGCACGTACATTTGAATTTTCACTGGTTATAAGAGTCTCAATAAAGCCTTCTGAATCCGGCAGCCATCCACCCTCGTCGTAAATCGTGCTTACTGCTTCATCTGTTATATTTTCCTCTCTTTCAAATTCTTCATCATAGTCTACATATGCATAGGTTGACACAAGTGCTATTGCTTCTTCCTCTGTTATATTTTCCGGATCTTCAATTCTGTCCAACAAATCTTGTGCTGTCATGTTCTGATATTCTTTTCTTGTGACTCCTGCTGGTTCATAGTCTTCTTTCGATTTTTTATCTGTTTTCTTTACACTTTCCGTTTTAGCAGATTCTTTCTTATCATCAGATGTTTTTTCTTTTCCACACGCAGCAGCTGAGATTATAATCATCGTTACAATTAATAAAATTCCGACGGTTTTTTTCTTCATAATAACGCCTCCTCCCTTTTTTGATTCCGATTTCAAATACCCTTGCGCATACTGTTATGTACACTATTTGTTATAATTATTATTGCACCTTTAAAGTTTTCTGACACTAGCACTTGTGATAGGTAATTTTCTGTATGATAAAAAGAACATTGCAGAAAATCTGCAATGCCCTCTCTATTTCAATGTCGTAACAAGTAATTTACTTTCCAACGCCGCCGCGATCAAATCTTCTTTACAGGAATACCCTGTCTTCGAAATCATTTCCTGAAAATTCCACCTTACCCCTGCAGTGGAACATCCCATTCTTTTTGCAATTTCTGAATAGGATAACCCTTTGATATATAATCGAAGCATCTCCAGCTGCCTCGGACTGATCTCATCACTCTGAATCCAGTTCAGCTGAACATTCGGGGAAATGTCCGGAAATACCCTTTTCCCTTCCAGTGTCTGATGAATGACATCAAGAATTTCCTCATCTCCGTGATCTTTATACCAGAGACTGTCTGCGCATCCTGTTTTCGCTCTGGCAAGCACTTCCGGATCGATCAATGATGTGATAATAAGTACTTTTGTCTTAGGATGAGCTTCTCTGATTTCTTTCCCTGCTGCCAGTCCATCATGATTATGAAATGTCTGCACGTCCATCAGTACAAGATCTACCTTTGTAGAATTACATACTTTTATGGCATCATTGGCATCTGCAATTGTCTGTACATGCTGAAATTCTTTATTACTTTCAATCAGATATTCAAAATATTTCTGCATGATTTTCTGATCTTCTACAATTAATATGCGAATCATTTTCCTCTCCCTCTCTCGTCTCAATCGTCACTGTCTACAGTGACTGTACCCAGCAGTTCTCAATCTTCCGTTCCTCCAAGTGGCAGTTCTAACACCAATAAAAACCTGGGAGCAAATCTTGTAATCATTTGACCTCCTTCTCTTTCAACAGCTTCTCTCAAAGCGGAAAGACCACCGCCCTCTTTACTTCCTTCTTTAGGATTTTCCCCGTCATTTGTTATACGTATCTTCCATCCTTCAAGTATCTTATAACTTTGTACATACACTTTACTTCCATGTGCATGTCGTATACAGTTCGTAACGCACTCACGGATTGCTTTATCTGTGATTAATGCCACTTTAGCTTCCTCGCAGATTTCTCCCTCAATCTCCACAGACACTCCCAATTTCTGTGCATGTCTTATTGTCTCCTGATACTGTTTATCCGGATCATCCTGCGTGATTCCGGATAATATGTAAACCGATTGTTTCAGAATTTCCAGCTGGTTTTCCATGTGATCTGTTTCTTTATGACTTTCCAGCATACGACGGATTGTAAGAAGGCTTCGTCCGAAACTATCATGAACCTGCATCTTCATCTTCAAAGTTTCCTGTTCGCGAATACTGTCATCAATCTGGGCATACATTTTTTTCAATTTTTTATTTAACACTTCCAGCTTTTCATTATTCATACGGATTTTTTCACTATTATAATAAATCTCTGAAATATCAAATGCTACTGTCTGAATATACCCTTCAAGTTCTGATTCCGACAACATATATTCCTGAAACATCCACACTGTATTATCTGACAGATAAAAGACACTGCTTTCTTCACTAAGCTTCGTAATCCCTGAAATTATTTTTCCGCCTCCCAGCACGATCTTAAGGTCTTCATAATTTTGGAGTGCCTCTCCTGTCAGCTTTCTGCCCAGTTCTCTCATTTTTTTATTCGATAACACAATGCGTCCCAACGGATCCGACACACAGACACCACATGGAACATTATCTATGGTTTCCTTAACCGACCAGAAAGAAATACTTTTTCGACATACAATAATTTCTTTTCTGATCAACAGACAAAGCAATATGAGCAACAGAAACATACCGGCAAAAAGTGTCCATACAGGGACGTCAATCATACATGACGGATGGTCATTGTCTCCAATCTGATATCTATGATCATTTAAGAACACACACATCACACAAAAAGAAGAAAAAAACAATACTCCTATGCTTACCATTTTTTTCAGTTTTTCCTCACGCATTATTCTGGAAAAAAGTATCCACAATTCCAGGATCAGACTTATTTCCATCAGAACCATTAATGTATTATGCAGTTTTACACTATCTGTTACATAATTATACATTCTGATTTCTCCTCGCACCTTTTCAGACTTTTATTGAAACAAACCATTCATCCTCTGTTTCCTGTTCTACATAAAGTTCTGGTTTCTTCTCTGTCAACACTGACAGATTTTCTACTCCTTTCACTGTTACAGCGACTTTCTTCTGTCCGTCAATCTCTGCAACACGCAAGAAAATAAATTGAATTACATCAATTAATTCTTCCACCATCCACTCAAAGAAATCATAACAGCTCAAAATACTGTCATCCTCAAGAAAGTTTATTTCCGGATCAATAAAATATTTCCCGTTGATTCCACATAGCTTTAAGCTGTCACAGGATTCTTCCAGACTTCTTCTCAAATCTTCTACTGTCAATTTCTCCTGTTTTTCTTTCTGCGACAGGATCAGATTCTTACGACGCTTCATATAAGTTCCTACCACAACAATCTTCCGAAGAATCCGGTCATAAATTTCTTCCGATTCTGTCTTCTGAAGTTCATTGAGATATTGATCTAACAGACGTATCTGATGAAATGTTTGATTCTGTATGATGTTAAACAGACGGTTCTTTTCCTCAATTGCCTTCTTCTCTGCTTCCTTTTCATAAGCAATCTGCAGTAAATGATTTCTTTCTGTTAATTCTTCCTGAAGTTCCTCGAGTTCTTTATACTGATCCGATACTTGTGAAACATCTTCTGCCCAAAATGCATGACCGCCTCGCAAAGAAATGTGCTTTATCTGGATTCCATGTTCCAGTAACAGTGGTGCCTGTTTTGTGTCCTTGCGCATCTGATCAGTCATTTTCGGGAAATCTCCGGAACGATACCGCACATTCCAGTCCCCATCTGTAATTTCTGCCGTGATACCGCCGCCCGCCTGAAATAATTCTGTGTATCGTGTATTTGTCCCAATCAACCCACAATAAATACAACTTTGATAAATTGCTGACATCAGTAAACAGCAAGATACTGCCATATCCCCAAAATATTTCGTTATGAGTGGCGTTCCGATAACGTTACCAAAATTCCAATACAGAAGCATTATTCCCGGAAAAAATGGAAGCCAAAATCTTCTTTTCTGCGGACTTTTACTTTTTCTGATCAAAATCACTTCCATTGCGATCAGACAAAAAATCGCCCATATCTGAATCCCAAAGAAAATCGGTCCGTACTGATAATTTTGATCTATAAACGGCTTCCCATTCGGAAATGAAAATACAAGCTGATGAAAATCATTTGTAAGAACTGCAACAACAAATAGAATTGCAGGAATCACAAGTGCTGCCGTACGTTTCTTCGTATTCTTCTCTTCCTCTTCTCCCATTAATATTGCTGCATTAAGTCCAAGTGTAGGAATCATCATACATGGAATATAATATAAATACCAGCACGTTCTCAAACTAAGTATTTCTGTCATAATATGATATTTTATACTTCGAAGAAAAATCCAGAAAACCATCAGACAGGCAATTTCAACAAGGCATCTTCTTATCTTAGGATTCACAACTCGCTTCTGCAGATAAATCCCCCAGGCCGTGTACAATCCAAGATAGAGACAGGTGCGGCTCTGATCCAGGATGATACTCTCAATATCTGTTGTTTTCGGTATATGACAACACATAGCAGCCAGTGCCACACACAGCAGAACTACCACATAAGCCATTCTTTGCTTTTTCGAATATGACATATCTATTCCCCCACATACATCACATTTACAACTATCTTTTTTTAAGTATCACACACTCCCAACATCAATGCAACCTAAAAACGACAGGATCTTCATTTGAACTATTGAAGAACCTGTCGTTTTTATTCCATTTTCTAGTAACTGTTCAGAGCCAACCTCCAAAATGCTACGCATTTCGTCGGTGTGGCGTATCCGCCAAATAAAATTTCAAAAACAGTCTTAAAAATGCAAGCATTTTATACCTGTTTTTGAAATTTTGCTTGGCTCTGAACAGTTACATATTCTATTTGATATAACCAATAAATGTATTTCCGCTTCCGGAAACCATTCCTTCCATCTCACTGATGGAAACTGTCTGTGACTCTCCATTTTCAGGATCGATATAAGTAATATCATTCTTCGTATATCCTGTCAGAAGAATTGCATGATCTGCACTTGTAAGTGCAATCACCGGACATCCTCTATTGATCACGTAGAGTACCTGATCCAGCGTACATCCTGTCAGATCTACTTTCTGAGCATCATATGTCTTCATATAACGCTCACATGCTTCAAGTGATGTCTCTTCTCCTTCCTTCGAAAGAGCAACATCCTCTATCGAATACGAAAGATCTCGATTTCCTTTCTCCCAGACATATTTCTGGTCAGAAGAGATCACAACTCCTGAAATCTGCTGTGCTTTCTGAATGGCATAAGAAGCTTTATCATAAATCCCTGCCAGTTCACCGACCCCATAGACATAGTATTTCACACTTTCGCTTCTATCAGCAAGAACCATCTCAAGTTCATTCTTTGATGCCAGCTGATTCGGCCGGATCACTTTCACGCTCTTCTCTCCTGCTCCCTCTGCAAATGTAATCCGCATCTGTTTTTCCATCAGTGCTGTTGTATATACTTCTATTTTAATCGCTGTATCTTTGCGTTCCTCATTATTCGTAATAAACTCCTGTGAAGTAACGTTGTAAATATCCCCGCGTTTCTCTACACGATTCAGTGTTACCATATTGTCATCGATTAAAATATCAGAAATATAAATGCCTTTATCAACAAAGGAATAGCTGGCAACTTTTTTGTTCTTAGAATTACGGATCTCCAGTTCATACATTGGAGTGATTGATTCTCCGGAAGCTTTCTTTCCTGCGTCCTCGGATTTCATTTTTCCATAAATAAAGTCTCCGTTAACAAATCCTAATGGGCTGATCTGTTCTCCTTCTGCGGCCTCGACTATATAAGTATGCAGACTGCTCAAATTCATAACCTGAATCTCTGTTCCACCTTTTTTGTTCCCCTCTGACTCATAAGCCATCAGATGTCCATCATCAGAAACCGCATATTGTCCTTCTTTAAGATTCTCTGCAAGTGTTGTCTGTTTATTCTTTTTCAGATCTACCTGATACAAAGTTCCGTCTGCCAAAACATATAACTGCTCTTCCGCATGATTATAATAAACCATCTTGCCAAGCTCATCCGCTGCGATTGCATAGGACTTCTTACTTGGTATAAATGCTTTCTCCTGGATCAGATTTCTCTCTACATCAAAATAATAGATTCCGACACCGACTTCTCCTTCGTGTTCGCCACGATTCATATATCCATACACAGCAAATGCAAGATTACCACTGTTGTCCATACTGATGATACGAACCGCATGTTGATCATTCAGATTCCTTTCATCTGTTGTATCTGCATCTGCAAATCCGAAAATATTTAATAATTCATTCGAACTCTTATTGTACATCCAAAGGTTTCTGGACTCCACAAATGCTGCAATCGTTTCTTTCTCATTTGTCTCATACGGAACATCTGAAGGTGTAACGCCGAGCAAAATCCCATCTTCATCGATCACACTTCTGTTCTCACTGAATACTTCCTGCATATCACGATTGTAATCCAACAGGTAAATTGTAGTTCCTGCGATTCTCACACGGAAAAATTCCTTAATGTCATAAACTGCATTCTCACCGACATCATCCACGCAGGAAACTCTGTAATTCGCAAGAAGAGATGTATACACACTATTACTTTCCTTTATACTCCAACGCACATCACCAAGCAACTGTGGCTGCATAGTTCCCCACTGAATATGAGAAATATCTGAATGGATATTGACTGTCTGATAAGTTGTATTATCACTCTCATCTCCAGGTTCCAGATAAATATTCAATGAATCTACATCCGTCTTATTAAATGCTTTCGTATGAAAATCCTGTGCAAATGTAAGACATTGTGATGCTGTAATATCATCTGCTTTCTCAATTCTTGTATAAAAATTAACTTTCCTTGTCTCTTTCTCCTCGCCGATCACAAGCGAAACCTGAAGTACTGCCTCCTGGATTTTATCTCCAAGTGATTTTCCCGGCTTTAATGTGACATCTTCGCTTTCTGCAGACTTTAGAGTTCCTTTATCATATGTCTCTGTTCCATCCAGAGAATATACACTGTAACTGATCTCCCGGATCTGGTTATCATTTTTCTCAATCTGCATCTTCAGTGTACCATCACTCTCTAATGGTGTAATGGTATCTCGCATTGCGGCAATATCCATATCATCTACATAACCTGGCAACGCATTTATCTTCTGTCCTCCCATCATAAATGAGACTCTAGGTAACGTGGCATCTCCCATATCCACAACCTGATCATCATTTCCACGGTTCAGTATCACATTACTGATCACCAGCACAGCCGCAAAAAGAACAACCAGTGCGGCAATCTTTATTACCCTTTTTTTCATTATTTATCTCCCTTTTGCTCTGCCAGAAGCATACCTAACGTTGGCTGAATCTTCAAAAATCTTTCACAATCCTCTGCCTCTTTTCTGCTCTTTGCTGCAGGACTCCCCTTTTTCACTGCACGCAGCAGAATATTCTTCGGCGTATGCTCCATATCAATAAATTCTAATACCTGAGTTTCATATCCCTCGCTTTCCAGACGCTTTGCTCTAAGTCCATCTGTCACAAGTGCTGCAAAACGCTCTCGCAACAATCCATAATCCATAATTGGTCCGAGCACTTCTTCCATGGAAGCTAGTTGATCTCCCAGCATTTCTGAAACTTCCATAACTTCCGTCTTCGATTTCATCTTGCCTGAATGCAGATTTCTCTGCTTTTCAAGCTGCTTGTTCACCTCATGCTGACAACATGGAACAGACAAAATCACTTTCGCATTCCAGCCAACCGCTTTCGCAAGTGCATAATCTGTAGCTGTATCACACGCATGAAGCGTCACAACCATGTCAACCTGATCCACACCTTCATAATCCGCAATATCTCCAACAAGGAATGTCAACTTCTCATATCCATACTTCTTTGCCAGTTCATTACAATGCAGAATCACATCTGTCTTCAGATCTAATCCGATAATACGAATATCATATTCTTTTAACTCGTGTAAGTAATAATACATTGCAAATGTAAGATATGATTTTCCACATCCGAAGTCCAGAAGTGTAAGCTCTCTGTCCTTGTCAAGCTGCGGCAGAATATCCTCAACAAATTCCAGAAAACGATTGATCTGACGGAACTTATCCATCTTCGTCCGCACAATCTTTCCATCCTGTGTCATAACTCCAAGATCCTGAAGAAACGGAACCACAATCCCTTCTTCCAAAATATATTTTTTCTTCCTGTTATGAGACAGATCCGCAGCTTTCGCCTGCACCGTCTTGCGCTTTCTCTTAATCGTTGCTTTCCCTTTCTTACTGATCAATACCGTGATATCCTCACTCACCGTCTCAACCTGAACCTGACGAAACTCTTCCAACAATTTCGCAAGCTCATCTTTTGTCTCTTCTACCGTCAGATTCTTATGAAATGCCTGCGTCTTTGTGAAAGACTCTAACTGAAATAAAAGCTCCCCCTTCTGTTCCATCGGTCGAAGCTTTGCCTTAACTACATTATCCTTTACTCGCGGGTTACTAAACACCGCACGAATAAACTCTCTATTCAAAATCCCAGCTAAAAACTGTATGATTTCTTCCATATAAATGACCTCTTTTTCTTCTATAATAAAGTAGAATCTCGAAAGACTCTTCTTACTATTTTGCAGAATAAAAAGGGAGATGTCAAGGGATATAGGGGACGAAATAAAGATTTATCGTAGAAATCATTTTTCGGATATGAGGACGAAAACTGAAAA
>OLOC01001883.1_pt1 | contig 10896 bp, 10 predicted proteins | sample 1643111 | NCBI WGS metagenome assembly OLOC01 (sample SAMEA3136633, study PRJEB25190) | human gut metagenome
CTGCTGCATTGGTTGATAAGATTGAGATTAATGTCGGTGAGTTAAAGGTCGGTGAATCTATCAAAGTAAAAGATTTGCCAATCTACCAGAACAAAGACATTGACATTCTGACAGATCCGGAAGCTACTATTGTAACTATCCAGGAAGTACACAATGCTCCTGAAGCTGACGAGGAAGCTGAAGAAAGCACAGAAGCATAATTTCATATTTGCGATCAAAAAAAGGATTCCAGTTGTGGAATCCTTTTCTTAATTATAATGCTTTGATTCTTTCGATCGCTGCTACAGTATTCTCATATGAACCAAATGCTGTCAGACGGAAGTATCCTTCTCCGCTCGGTCCAAATCCGGATCCCGGAGTTCCTACTACATTGGCATTCTCCAATAAGTAATCAAAGAATTCCCATGAAGTCATCTTATCTGGTGTCTGCAGCCAGATATATGGTGCATTCACACCACCGGATACATTGTATCCCGCACTCTTCAGTCCTTCGTAGATAACCTTCGCATTGTTCATGTAATAAGCTACCTGCTCTTTTAACTGAACCTTACCAGCCTCTGAGTATACTGCCTCGCCGGCTTTCTGCACGATATACGGGGCTCCATTATATTTGGTTCCGTGACGTCTTGCCCACAGAGAGTGCAGCATAACATCACCCTGCTTGATATCCTTCGGAATAACCGTTGCCCCCAGACGTACGCCGGTAAATCCTGCATTCTTAGAAAAGCTTCGAAGCTCGATCGCACATGTTCTTGCTCCCTCACACTCATAGATTGTGTGTGGCACATTGTCCTCTGAAATATATGCTTCATAAGCCGCATCGTAAATAATGACTGCGCCTACTTTATTCGCATAGTCTACCCACTCCTGAAGCTGATCCTTTGTGATCGTAGAGCCGGTCGGGTTGTTCGGGAAGCACAGGTAAATAATATCCGGTGTCTCCTTCGGAAGTTCCGGTGCGAAGTTCGTCTCTTTTGTACATGGCATGTAGATTACATCACTCCATGTCTCTGTCTTTGGATCATAAGTACCGGTACGTCCTGCCATAACATTGGTATCCACATATACCGGATATACAGGATCACATACAGCAATCTTATTATCTTTGGCAAAAATCTCCTGGATATTACCAGAATCTCCCTTTGCACCATCCGAAATAAAAATCTCATCAGCCTTAATATCGCAGCCTCTGTCCTGATAATCATTCTTAGCCATTGCTGTTCTTAAGAATTCATATCCCAGATCCGGTGCATATCCGTGAAATGTCTCTGCATGAGCCATCTCGTCTACTGCTCCGTGCAGTGCATCAATAATCGCCGGTGCTAACGGCTGTGTCACATCTCCGATTCCCAGACGGATGATCGATTTATCAGGATTCGCCGCAGAATATGCAGCTACTTTTTTACCGATTGTGGAAAACAGATAGCTTCCCGGTAACTTCAGATAATCTTCGTTCACTTTAAACATCTTGTGTATCTCCTCTTTTTATTTCTTTTATACAGTAACTATTCCGTCGTATACAGAGACTGCCGGTCCTGTCATATACATCTTTCCATCAGCTTCATCCCATAAGACGGATAATTCTCCACCTTTTAATTTTACCGTAACATGACGTTCTGTCAAGTCATTTAATACACCTGCCGCTGCTACTGCACAGGCTCCCGTACCGCAGGCAAGGGTTTCCCCTGCTCCACGCTCCCATACCCGTACAATAATATGCTCTCTGTCCACCACCTGAGCGAATTCCACATTTACCCGTCTCGGAAAACGTCCATGATATTCAAACTCCGGACCAATCTGTGCAAGATCCATTCGTTTTACGCTGTTTACCCAGACTACTGCATGCGGATTTCCCATGGATACACCAGTCATCCGATATTCCATATGACGGATTAAGATTGGCTCCTGTACCACTCTGGTGTGTTCCGATATAATAGGAATCTTATCTGCCTGGAAAATGGGATATCCCATATCTACGGTTACCCGAGAAATTTTATCTTCTTCATCCGTCTCCAGCCAAAGTCTGCGCATACCTGCATCTGTCTCAATGATAAGTTCTTTCTTCTTCGTCAGTCCTCTGTCATAGACATACTTTGCAAGGCAGCGAATTCCATTGCCGCACATTTCAGCTCTGGATCCATCTGCATTATAAATGTCCATTCGAAAATCTGCTCTTCTTGATGGCAGAATAAGGATCAGCCCATCTGCCCCAGCACCAAAATGCCTGTCACTAAGCCTTACCGCAAGCCTTTCCGGTTCTCTGATGTGCTCTGTGATTCCATTTACATAGATGTAATCATTACCCAGTCCATGCATCTTCGTGAAATACATCCGCCGCACATTCCTTCTATAATAATTTTCAAGAATGCCTCGGCATTCTTGCTGCTATACTTATTCTGACATGATGCTAAGTACCATCTCAGCCGTCTCTACGATATTATTACCACTGTCCATACTGCACTTCTGCAGATATCTGTGTGCTTCCTCTTCAGTCATATTGTTACGAGCCATCAAAAGTTCCTTCGCATCTTTGATCAGTTTCTGCTGCTTCGGATCTCTCTGTGGTCGCTCTTTCTTTCGTTTCCTGCGTCTGCGATCCATCGCCTGAAGCATCATATTCATCGTGTTAAGAAGGTCATATACCTTAATCGGCATATTCAATCCTACTACACCCTCCATATTATCTCCCTGCCATTTTTCCGGTGACGCTACCAGAAGCATCTCAAATTCTTTCGGAAGGTATTCCCGTAATTCGGTATACAGCATATCTGCCAGTTTATAGCCGCATACCACAATTCCCTCATCCAGAAGTTCCGTATAGTGCAGTACCTGAGCGCCCGTAGTACATACTCCGATGACTTCACAGCCGCCACGGGTCAGAATATTACGAATATTGATTGCATTATCTTTATTTGGAAATACAACAATAACATCTGCCACACTTACACCCCCTGTCGATCTACTCTGCTGTCCTCATTATTATCTGATAAGGGCAGTTTAGATCACACGGAGATATTTCTGAATTTCCCATTCTGTAATCTGAGCGCGGTATTGTCTGTACTCTTCTTTCTTCGCCGCAATGTATTTTTCAGCCAACTCTTTTCCAAGCACGTCTTTGATAAATGTATCCTTCTCAAATTCTCTGGCCGCTTCCAAGAGACTTCCCGGCAATGAGTCAATTCCCATCCGCTCACGTTCCTTCTGTGTCAGTTTGTAAATGTTAGTATCCACACTCTCCGGCGGCATAATCTCATTGCGGATGCCGTCCAGTCCTGCTGCCAGACACACTGCCAGTGCCAGATATGGATTCGCTGACGGATCCGGACTTCTGAGTTCAATTCTGCTCTCCTCACCACCTGCCGGGATCCGGATCAGCGGTGTACGGTTGGTTTCAGACCATGCGATATATACCGGTGCCTCGTATCCAGGAATCAATCTCTTATAAGAATTTACCGTTGGATTGGTAATAAATGTAATCGCTTTCATGTGCTTCATGATACCGCCGATAAAGTAATATGCCTCTTTGCTGAGTCCCTTCTCATCGAAGTTATCGGTAAACACATTCACTCCGTCTCGGTTCAAAGTCATATTCAGATGCATACCGGAACCATTGGCTCCCAGATTCGGCTTTGGCATAAATGTTGCATGAAGTCCATGCCTCTTGGCGATAGTCTTAACCACCAGCTTAAATGTCATGATATTATCTGCTGTAGCAAGTCCTTCGTCATAACGGAACACGATCTCGTGCTGTCCCGGTGCAGCCTCATGGTGAGATGCCTCAATCTCAAATCCCATATCTTCCAGAGTCAGCACCATGTCACGTCTTGCATTTTCGCCAAAGTCCAGAGGTCCCAGATCAAAATAGCTGGCATTCTCATGTGTTCTGGTTGTCGGCTGTCCGTCCTCATCTGTTTCAAACAGAAAAAATTCGCACTCCGGGCCTACATTAAATTCATAACCGTCTGACCTGGCATCTTCCAACACTTTCTTAAGTACATATCTCGGATCACTGTCAAACGATGTCCCATCCGGGCGGTGTACATCGCAAATCATACGCGCAACCTTGCCCTGCTGCGGTCTCCATGGAAAGATCTCAAATGTATTCAGATCGGGGTACAGATACATATCAGACTGCTCAATTCGCGCAAATCCTTCAATAGAGGAGCCGTCAAACATGCACTTATTATTCAATGCTTTTTCCAGCTGGCTGGTAGTAACCGCCACATTCTTCATAGTTCCGAAAATATCCGTAAACTGGAGACGAATAAACTCCACATCCTCTTCTTCTACCAGACGAAGGATATCTTCTCTCGTATAATTATTCATAATGGATACCTCCTATATTGATTTTTACTCATGTTGCCGTGATTTTATAACGTGATATATTAAGAATATTTCCAAATACCAAATAAGGGCATTCTTCACCTAAGAAAAACGCCCTTGTTTTATATGATATTATTATAGAGATATGTGGACTTTCTGTCAATCTTAACCTGATGTAATATTTTTCGGGAGCAACATTCCCAGATGCCTCTCAAATTCTGTTCCGGCAACCTCTTCCACCTGATCTGCTGCAGAATCCCGCATGGCTGCCTCCACAAATCTTCCTGCCAACACACACAGATCTCTTAAGCTATCCCCACGCACCATACCTCCGGCAATGATCGAAGCAAAGATATCCCCGGTTCCTGAATAGCTTCCTCCGATATACGGAAATGCGGTCAGTTCGCATTGCTCTTCCGCAATGATCAGATTTCCAATCTTTTGTTCACCATTTTCGGTTAGATGGATCCCCGTTACAAGGATATTTTTTACTCCTTTTTCCACCAGACTGTTTGCCATCTGATGAATAATCTCAATCTTTAATTCTCCCGGCAGGCTGCATACTGTCTCATAATCTGCTTCTGTCAGCAGACAGAGTTCTGTCAGATTTGGCGTGAGCACATCTGCCTGACAGACAAGTTCTTTCATCTTCTCCAGCAACCCATCCGTGAACATATCATACTTCACTCCATCATCACCCATAACCGGATCTACCAGCAGGAATGTATCTTTCTTACGAAAGGTATCTAAGAAATCAAAAATCCGGTCTATCTGATCCTCGGGAATGCCAATGCCATTATCTGTGACAACGACCTTTTTTCCCTGTAAGGTATTGCCTGCCCAGACACTTACTTTACCGCCGGGATTATTATACTTGATCGCATTCTCAGTAATATTATAGATCATCTCATCCAATATCTGACGGATACCTGTATATTTTACACTTTCTCCTGTCAGCTCCAGACGCACCCGATTCTTTGCCGCCTGCGGTGCCAGACGACTGATGATCTCACGGGAAAGTTCGTACAGATCTACCTCGTCTTTCTCCAGTACCACACGTCCCTCATCCAGTCTGGATAACTTGATGATATCTTCTACCAGCGTAATCAGACGGCTTGCTTCCTGATAAATCTTCTCTGAAAAATGCTGCATATCTTCCGGTCTTACCAGACCATCTTTCATAATCTCTGCATAACCGGATATAGAAGTCAGTGGTGTCTTAAGTTCGTGAGATACATTCGCTGAAAATTCGCGACGCATTGCTGCCACTGCTTCCTTCTCCTTGTTGGACTGTTCGATTCTCTCAAGAAGTGGCTGAAGTTCCGGATACATTTCCTGTTCCAGCGGATTCTCCAGATCCAGTGTATTGATTGGACGAATCAGACGTTCTATCTGCCATTTAGACAGAAGCCATGCTGTTACAATCATAATCAATGCCAGAAATATCATAAATGGAAGAATATGAAACGCTGATTTCATAGCTGAATTCATCGTCCTCGATACACGAAGTACGGTGCCGTCTGGCATCTTTTCCGCATAATAGCACATTTCTTCTCCGATCGTATCCGACTTACGGATATCCTCTCCCTCTCCTTTTGCAAATGCTTTCTTTACCTCCGGACGATTCTTATGATTCTCAAATGTGTGCTCATCTTCTGTTGAATCATACAGTACAGTTCCCTCTGCACTGATCCATGTAATTCTCGTATTGGCCCGCACTTCATCCATTTGATTCAGATATTCCGTACCGGAAATCTGCACTGCCTTGCTAATATAATCCGCCTCACGGTGAATCTCTTCTTCTACCGTGGTAACCGTCTGACGGTACATAATTCCTGTTAAAAATATATATGCAATAACCAGTGTCGCAGTGAGAACAAATACCATACTGTGCTGCATCTTCTGTCTCATAGGCTGTATTTTCTGTGTCATAAAACTCTTCCTTTATTCGCTGATCCGGTAACCTACACCCCGGACTGTCTCAATCATATCTCCTGCTGTACCAAGCTTCTGGCGCAATGTACGGATATGTACGTCTACGGTACGTGTCTCACCATCAAAATCATACCCCCAGATCTCTTCCAGCAGCTGACTTCTGGTAAGTACAATATTCGGATGCTCCAATAATCTCCGCAGTAATTCAAATTCCTTTAACGTAAGCTGCACCGGCTCTCCATTTACCAGAATCTCATGCTTCTTCACGTCCATCTCAATCGCGCCATGCACAACTTTCTGTGGGCGTTCATCCCTCTGTCTCTCTACACGTCTGAGTACCGCCTTTACTCTGGAAATCAGTTCCATCATACCGAAAGGCTTACTTACATAGTCATCGGCCCCCAGATCCAGACCGATTACTTTATCGTATTCTGCTCCTTTAGCTGTCACCATGATCACCGGAATATTCCGGGTCAATGTATCTGCCTTTAACTGCTTTAAAAGCGTCAATCCATCCTCACCCGGCAGCATGATATCTAGCAAAATAAGCTCTGGCAGTCCAACTGCCAAAGCTTTCTTTAATGCTTTACCATCCTCAATCTCTTTTGCTTCAAATCCCATCGTCTGAAGGGTGTATGCTACCAATTCTCTGATATTCGCGTCGTCCTCTACACAATAGATCATATATGACTCTCCTTATGCACTCCTGTAATTGAAAATTCTACCCATTCTGCAATGTTGGTCGCATGATCTCCGATTCGCTCCAGATACTTGGATACCATGATCAGGTCAATTGCCGTACTTCCATCTTCGTCCCCGGCACTGATCAGACGCATCAGCTTCTTCTTCACTGTCTCAAACAATTCATCTACCGCGTCATCCTGCTCAATAACTTCACGTGCAAGTTCCAGATCCCGCTGAACATAAGATGCTACGCTGTCATGCACCATCTTCGAAACAGCCGATGCCATCTTGTCAATCTCAGGAATCTCATTGGTCTCATTCATTCCTGCAGAAATAATAATCTCTGCGATATCAGATGCCTGATCTCCAATTCTCTCCATATCAGTGATCATTTTGAGTGCCGCTGAGATCTGTCTCAGATCTCTCGCTACCGGCTGCTGCTGTAATAATAAACGCAGGCAGAGACGTTCGATGTCTTTCTCCATATGATCGATCTCCTGGTCTGCCTCAACCACATTCATTGCCTGATTCGAGTCTCCGTTACGCAGTGCCTTCGCTGCTCTGCTGATTGCGACCTCACACAATTCACCCATGTGGGTCAGCTGGCTGTTCAATGACTCCATCTGTCTGTCAAATCTGTTCCGCATCTTATCCGAACCTCCCTGTGATATAATCTTCCGTTCTCTTATCAGAAGGAATTGAGAATAATTTCTCTGTGTCGTTGTATTCAATAACCTCCCCAAGCAGGAAAAATGCAGTATTGTCAGATATGCGGACTGCCTGCTGCATATTGTGTGTTACCATGACAATAGTATAGTCTTTTTTCAGTTCTGCCGCAAGGTCTTCAATCTTAGAAGTAGAAATAGGGTCCAGTGCGGAAGTTGGTTCATCCATCAGAAGTACTTCCGGCTGCACTGCCAATGCTCTCGCGATGCAGAGTCGCTGCTGCTGTCCGCCTGACATACCAAGCGCGCTCTTCTTCAGACGATCTTTGCATTCATCCCAGATTGCCGCATCGCGGAGAGACTTCTCCACGATATCATCAAGCTTTGCTTTTGAATGGATACCGTGTGTTCTCGGTCCATACGCAATATTATCATAGATGCTCATCGGAAATGGATTCGGCTTCTGAAACACCATTCCTACACGTTTTCTCAAAAGATTCACATCCATATTATGAAAAATATCCTCACCGTCCAGTGTTACTTCTCCTTCAATTCTACATCCTTCTACCAGATCATTCATTCTGTTTAATGATTTCAAAAGTGTAGACTTACCACATCCTGACGGTCCGATAAATGCTGTGATTTTATTTGCTTCGATATCCAGATTAATATTCTTCAGTGCATGAAAATCACCGTAGTATAAATCCAGATCCTTAATCTTTATCTTTCCCATTTCGAAATTATACTTTCCTTTCTATGCTTTTGTCAGCCTCTTCGCCACAATACCTGACAACGTATTGATCACTACTACCAGCACCAGCAAAATGACTGCTGTTGCATACGCCTGATCCATATACAGACCTTCACTCGCAAGCAGATACATATGCACTGCCAGTGTTCTTCCTGATCCCAGTACACTTGAAGGTACCTGGGCTACCGAACCGGCCGTATAAATAAGTGCTGCTGTCTCCCCGACTATACGTCCGATTGCGAGGATCACGCCCGCCAGAATACCAGGCACGGCAGACGGCAGAACAATATAAAATACGGTACGCAATTTACCTGCTCCAAGTCCAAAGCTTCCTTCCCGGTAAGAATCCGGAACAGACAGAAGCGCTTCTTCCGTTGTACGCATAATCAGAGGAAGAATCATGATTGCCAGCGTAAATGCTCCGGCCAGAAGCGAAAATCCCCAGTGGCATGTACTTACAAAGAACAACATTCCGAACAATCCATATACGATAGATGGAATACCCGACAAAGTCTCTGTAGTAAGTCTGATAATATCCACAAATTTATTGCCCTTCCCAGCATATTCAGCCAGGAAAATCGCTGAAAAAATACCAATCGGTACTGCCAGAAGCAATGACAGCAATGTCATAATAACAGTATTGATCAGTGCCGGCATCAATGATGCATTCTCCGAATTATAGTGCAAAGAGAATAGCGATGGTTTCAGGTACGGTACACCATGTACCAGAATATATACGATTAAAAAAATCAATACCGTAAATGTAATAAGTGCCGCCAGTTTTACCAGCATCATCATAATAAGCGAAGCCGGATGGCGCAGATAAGAATGCATCTTCCGTGAAAAATCATTTTTCTTATTCATGATCTGCCCTCCTCTTTAATATTGCTACCGCCGCATTAATAATCAGAATAAATACAAAAAGTACAACTCCTGTCGCGATCAATGCTTCTCTGTGAAGATCTGCCGCATATCCCATTTCAATGACAATGTTGGCTGTCAGGGTTCGTACACCTTTGAATATACTTCCTGTAAGTCTTGGCTGGTTACCGGCAACCATAATAACTGCCATGGTCTCTCCGATCGCACGTCCGATACCTAATACAACTCCTGCCAGAATACCTGACTTGGCTGCCGGCAGTACTGTGCGAAATATACTTCTTTCGTGTGTTGCACCAAGCGCAAGTGAACCTTCATAATACTGTGGTGGCACAGCACGGATTGCAGACTCTGTAACTCCGATGATCGTCGGCAGAATCATCATTCCCAAAAGCAAGGATGCTGTCAGAATACTGTTACCATTTCCTGATTGTCTGATAATGCCTGCATGCTGCAGGGATTTGGCAATGTTCCTTATCCACGGCACCAACACGACCAATCCAAAAAATCCATATACTACGGAAGGAATACCTGCCAGAAGTTCTGTTGCCATCTTCAGTGGACGATAGATCTGCTTCGGACAATAATGTGCCATATATACGGATGTCAGGATACCGATCGGTACCCCAAAAATAATCGCTCCGGCGGTCACATACAGACTTCCTACGATCATTGGCAGGATACCGAAGATATTGTTTTTCGGTCTCCATAGCGTTCCGCTTAAAAATTTTCCAAATCCGATCTCTTTCATTGCCGGGAGCCCATTTGCAAAAAGAAATATACAAATAAGCGCTACCGCCAGCACCGAAGCGCAGGCGGCAATGAAGAATACGCCCCGCATGAAAGATTCTTTCCATGCATTATGTTTCATTTATTTAGCTACCTCATCCCATGTAAGTGTTTCACCAGTGTAGATGCTCTTTACCTGATCGCTGCTCAGCTCATCGATCGTGCTATTCTTGTTTACGATGACTGCAATACCATCTGTAGCAATTACCTGCGCTTTCAGTCCTTCCGAAAGTTCTGTATCTTTCAGTTCTCTTGATGCCATACCGATGTCATAGGTTCCATCAATTGCTGATGTCATACCTGTTGTAGAATCAGTTGTCTGAAGTTCAATCTCTGCATCCGGATTGTTCTCTTTGTATGCCTCGATCAGTTTCTCCATCAGAGGTGATACAGAAGAAGATCCACCAACTACAATTTTTCCTGAAGGGTTAGATCCTGAAAATGGCTCTGCATTGTCATCAGAAATATATCCGTTCTCAGCTACAACAGCCTGACCTTCTTTACTGAGGATAAATGAGATAAAGTCTTTTGCAAGTTCGCTTTCGCTTCCTTCTTTTGTTGCAATGTTAAACGGTCTTGATACTTTGTAGTCTCCACTCTTTACATTATCAGCAGTTGCTTCCGCTCCATCAATCTTAACTGCCTTTACGCTGTCATCCAGAGCTCCGAGAGATACATAACCAATCGCATAATCATCACCGGCTACTGTTGTCAGCATAACGGATGTACTGTTAGTGATCTGCGCCTCGTCGGTAGTATTGTCAACCTTCTCATCTCCGTTTTTTTCTTCAATACCGAACAGTTCAATAAATGCTCCTCTTGTTCCTGATCCATCTTCTCTGGATACCACACTGATGTCATTTGATGCAT
>OLOC01001902.1_pt1 | contig 10801 bp, 8 predicted proteins | sample 1643111 | NCBI WGS metagenome assembly OLOC01 (sample SAMEA3136633, study PRJEB25190) | human gut metagenome
AGAAGATGTCGGTGATGCGGTCGGAGATGTCATTGATGGAGATGCCGAGACACGATAACGGTTACTGTTCACCCCGTTCACCGCAACCAATGATTCGATTTATTCGTTTAGCACAATAAAGTGCTTGCATCAGATGAAAAATCATATTATCATAGCATCAGATAAACCTGATGATTTATAGTACAGGCTTCGGATTCAGGAAATCCGGGGCCTTTTTGAAAGGAAAATACAGATGAAATTTCGACCATGCATTGACATACATAATGGAAAAGTAAAACAGATCGTAGGCGGAAGCCTCAAAGATGCCGGAGATCAGGCAAGAGAGAATTTTGTGTCCGGTCAGGATGCAGCCTTTTATGCTGAGCTGTATAAAAATGCCGGATTAAAGGGCGGACATGTTATCCTTTTGAACGGAAAAGATTCAGAGTATTACGAGGCGACCAGAAATCAGGCACTTAAGGCACTGGCAACTTATCCGGGAGGCTTACAGATTGGCGGTGGTGTCTGCCCGGATAATGCGGAAGATTATCTGAAAGCAGGGGCAAGTCATGTAATTGTTACTTCCTACGTCTTTAAAGACGGACAGCTTTCCTGGAAAAATCTAAAAAAAATAGAAGAAATTGCAGGAAAAGAGCATCTGGTCCTGGACTTAAGCTGCCGTAAAAAAGACGATCAGTATTTTATTGTGACAGATCGTTGGCAGAAATTTACAAATGTACCGGTGACACTCGAAGTAATGGAAGAACTGGGAAATCATTGTGATGAATTCCTTGTGCATGCGGTAGATGTCGAGGGAAAGGCAAATGGAATTGAAACAGAACTGGCGGACCTGCTTTCTGACTATACACAGCGACCGGTGACTTATGCGGGAGGTGTCGGAAGCATGGAAGATCTGAAACTTCTGAAAAAGCATGGAAAAGATCGTTTGGATGTTACCGTTGGCAGCGCATTGAATCTTTTTGGAGGAACGATTCCGTTTGAAACACTAAAAAATCTGGATGATCTGCATATATGACAGGTGGAAATTCTTGACGAAAAAGTTTTCTGATTATATGATGTAGGCAGGAATATGGGTGGTGAGAACACCCACTAAATAAATGATCACAGGGAGGTATTTATCATGAGTGAAGTACTTGACAAAATCAAAAGCAGAAGAAGTATCCGTAAATACAGGAGTGATATGATTCCACAGGATAAGCTGGAGAAGATCATCGAAGCAGGAACTTATGCAGCAACAGGAATGGGAAAACAGTCTCCGATCATCATTGCTGTAACGAACAAAGAACTTCGTGATAAGCTTTCTGCAATGAATGCAAAGATTATGGGTGTTGATAATATGGATCCATTTTATGGAGCACCGGTTGTTCTGATCGTGCTGGCTGATAAGAGCAGACCAACATGTGTCTATGACGGAAGTCTTGTTATGGGAAATCTGATGCTGGAAGCAGAAGAGCAGGGAATCGGAAGCTGCTGGATCCACAGAGCAAAAGAAGAATTTGAAAGTGAAGAAGGAAAAGAAATCCTGAAATCCCTTGGAATCGAAGGTGATTATGAAGGGATCGGACACTGCATTCTGGGTTATGTGGACGGTCCGGCACCGAAGGCTGCACCAAGAAAAGATTCCTATGTATATCATATAGATTAAACGTAGTAATAATATTGCTTAAATAATGGGTTGGTGGGGAAATTTCCCCACTGACCATTTTTTGTCCATTGAAAATAGAAAGCTTATCTGAATATAATGTAGAAAGATAAAAAAAATATTGCCAGAGATGGAGGAAATACCAATGAACAAGATTAAACATGCAGCAGCTAAGAAGGTTTTCGCAGGAGTAATGGATTATGCTGTTGATCAGGTGAATAAGAATCCTGAGACAGCTTATGAGAAAATTATCGACACTGCTGAGAAGTATTTAAAAGATTTTGGAAAGGGTGTGAACTGGGATTATCTCAGGAAAGTTGCCTGTAATCCGGAATATACACTGAATCGTTATATAACTTCCATGGTACAGGAACTCCATCCTAATGTTCTGAAGACAACTCTGATGAATCTTGGATTTGAGGCTTTCTATAATGGAACAAAAACAATTCATGAGATGCGAGAAATACATAAATGTAATATCCCGTGGATCATTCTGATGGATCCTACCAGTGCATGTAACCTGCATTGTACAGGATGCTGGGCAGCAGAATACGGAAACAAGCTGAACCTGTCCTTTGACGATATGGATTCAATCGTTACACAGGGTAAAGAACTGGGAGTTTATTTCTATATGATGACAGGTGGAGAGCCGATGGTAAGAAAGAAAGATATCATCGAACTCTGCAGAAAACACAATGACTGTGTATTCTTTGCATATACAAATGGAACACTGGTTGATGAAGCACTCTGCAAACAGATGCAGGAAGTTGGAAACCTGTTTCTTGCCTTAAGCGTTGAGGGTGAGCCGGATGTTAACGATATGCGTCGTGGAGAAGGTGTGTACAATAAGGTTATGCATGCCATGGATCTGCTGAAAGAGCATGGACTTGTATTTGGTACATCAATCTGCTATACAAGTGCCAACTATAAGAGCGTTACCAGTGATGAGTTTATTAAGATGCTTGTTGATAAGGGTTGCCGTTATGCTCTGTACTTCCATTACATGCCAGTTGGAAATGCAGCATCTGTTGATCTGCTGCTGAATCCGGAACAGCGTGTTTATGTGAAGAACCGTGTAAGAGAGATCCGTAACATGGAACATGGCCCTGGAATCTTCACTATGGACTTCCAGAATGATGGAGAATTTGTTGGTGGATGTATCGCCGGAGGAAGAAACTACTTCCACATCAATGCAAATGGTGATGCAGAACCTTGTGTATTTATCCATTATTCCAATGGTAACATTCATGAGAATACAATCCTTGAGATTCTGAAACAGCCGTTATTCATGGCTTACCATAACAACCAGCCGTTTAACGATAACATGCTTCGTCCATGCCCGATGCTTGAGAATCCAGAGATCCTGCAGCGTATCGTAAAAGAAAGTGGTGCACATTCAACAGATCTGCAGTCTCAGGAGACAGCAGAACATCTTTGCAGTAAGTGTGTTCATTATGCCGAGGAGTGGGCTCCGGTTGCAGATAAACTGTGGGCTGAGGAGCATAAAGAGTAAGCTATAAAAATTTAGGATATAAGGGTGGGACCTCTCATCCTGTATCCAGACTTCAGGCGTCTGGAGTCCGGATACAGGAGAGAGGTCCTTTTCTCATATCCGGAAGTCTTTTATATGGGCAGGGAGAAAAAAGGTTAGGGTTTATTTTTGCAGGGGTTTGTATTAGAATAGGGGTATTGGCAGGAATGTAGTTTCAGGAATTGGAGAGTATTTATGAAGGTTGTTATTTTAGCTGGTGGTTTTGGTACGAGGATCAGTGAGGAGAGTCATCTTAAGCCAAAGCCAATGATCGAGATCGGGGAGAAGCCGATCTTATGGCACATCATGAAGATGTATTCTGCGTATGGTTTTAATGAATTTGTAATCTGCTGTGGATATAAGCAGCATGTGATCAAGGAGTGGTTTGCAGATTACTATCTTCATAACAGCAATATCACATTTGATTTTACACAGGAAAATAAAATGATCGTGCACAATAACGTGCTGGAACCATGGAAGGTAACGCTGGTTGATACCGGTCTGAATACTATGACCGGCGGTCGTATCAAACGCGTAAAAGAGTATCTGGATGGAGATACGTTTATGCTCACTTACGGTGACGGAGTTGCAGATGTAAATATCAGAGAACTTCTGGAATATCACCGCTCCCATGGTAAAATGGCAACGATTACAGCAGCACAGCCGGGAGGACGATTTGGTATCCTGGATATTCAGAATGATGGAACAATCACGAATTTTAAAGAGAAGAAAAAAGAAGACGGAGGCTGGATCAATGCCGGATTTATGGTGCTGGAGCCGTCCATTATTGATCTGATCGAAGGAGACCAGACTGTATTTGAAAAAGAACCGCTCGTGGAGGCAGCCCGCATGGGACAGCTGAATGCATATCGCCACAAAGGATTCTGGCAGTGTATGGATACTCTGCGTGAAAAGAATCTTCTGGAGGCATTGTGGCAGAGTGGACAGGCTCCATGGAAGATTTGGGAATAAACAGAATCGGTCAGAAAACAATCTGGTGTAAAATAAATCTGTTGGAGGAATTGTTTTGAGTGCAACAAGCTGTGATTACTGTGCAAATTATGTATATGATGAAGAAAGTGAAAGCTATTACTGCGATGTGAATCTGGATGAGGATGAATACTACCGCTTTATCAGTACAGAATATAAAGAATGTCCGTATTATCGTAATGGGGATGAGTACAGGGTAGTGAGACACCAGATGTAAAAATTACGAAAGTCAGTAATTAAGGGATCGGAGAAAAACATGATTACAGTAGAGCTGGATAATTTCAGCCTGAGAGAAATCTGCCGGTCGGGACAGTGCTTCCGTATGCACGAGACGGCAGAAAATAACACATATGAACTGGTTGCCGGGGATAAATATCTGAAAATATCTCAGGCAGGAAGCATTGTAAATTTTTATTGCAGTGATGTAGAATTTATCTGCTATTGGGTACCGTATTTTGATATTGATTCGGACTATGGACGCTATATTGAAAAGGTGAATCCGAGGGACACGTATCTGAGTGCGGCGGTACAGTGCGGAAATGGGATCCGTATTCTGCGACAGGATCTTTGGGAAATGATCATTACTTTTTTGATCTCGCAGCAGAATAATATTTCCAGAATCCGGAGCTGTATCGAGAGGCTTTGTGTCAGATATGGTGAGAAACTGAAAGCAGGAGATACCGAATATTATTCCTTTCCGACACCGCAGCAGTTGTCCGGGGCGACAGAAGAAGAACTGCGGAGGCTTGGAATGGGATACCGTGCCAGATATATCGTGGAGACAATGCGAAGCATTCTGGAGGGAGAAGTTTCACTGGAAAAACTGTATCAGATGAAGTATTACCGCAGAGCACGAAAAGAACTGATGAAGCTCAGTGGAGTAGGCGAAAAAGTAGCAGACTGCATTTGTCTGTTTGCATTGCATCACATGGATGCATTCCCGATCGATACGCATATCCGGCAGGTTCTTGACGAACATTATCGCAGAGGTTTTCCGAACAGGAGATATCATGGCATGAGAGGCATTATGCAGCAATATATTTTTTATTATGAACTGATCGGAGAGAGAGGGAAGATATGAAGTATTTTGTAAATGTGCTGGTGGATGTTCTTGGAGCAGTCTATCAGGCAGCAGGCGCATCGCTGCTTATCGCGGTTCTGATCATGTGTGTCTATATGCTGGGAAGGAAGCAGGGTGTTGGACCGGTAGCCAGAGCGTGGATCTGGCAGTTTAAAGAAAGCAGTTGGTTTCGCAGACACTTTTTCCTTGTGTTTTATACCTGTATGCTGCTTTTTCGTACGTTATTCTGTCGGAGCGTCTGGGGAAATCCGCTGGAAAACGTGATCGGAATCTGGGGACTGCATTATAACGGACAGCTGTATACGGAGAATTTTGAGAATCTGATACTGTTTATGCCGTTTATTATTTTTCTTTTCTGGGCGAGAGAAGAAAAAGATCACACAAAGGATAAAAGAATTCAGGAAGTATTGTTGAACAGTTTTGAGATCAGTTTCTGCTTTTCACTTGGAATTGAAACCTGCCAGCTTTTTTTGAAAATTGGAACATTTCAGCTGACAGATCTTTTCTTTAATACGCTTGGTGGAATAATCGGCGGAGCAATCTACTGGGGATTTGAGAGAACCAGAAACAGAATTGTTTCCAGTGTGAAGAAAATCGGTGGCTGGGATGTTATCCCGTGGAAAAGTGCTACTCAGAAAGAAGCAGATGTGGAAAACACCTTGGAGGCTGTTACAGCTGTAGAGGGAAGCCTTCCGGAAGAGGCGATTGCGCCAGAATGTTCGGAGCCGAGATATGCTGCAATCGAGAAACTGGTAAGAGAAGCCGGACAGAAAATGCTGAAGGCGAGACCGGGTGAGGAAAATATCCACAAAAAAGAGGGACTTGCAAATTTCTGCACGGATTATGATACAGCGATCCAGAGATTTCTGATCAAAGGTCTGGGTGAGATTCTTCCGGGAGCTGCTTTCTTCGGGGAAGAAGACACGGAAGGAAACGCCGGTGCTGATGCAGAGGGTGAATTTACTTTCTACATAGATCCGATCGATGGAACTACGAACTTTATGTTTGATTATCATCACAGTTGTATATCGGTTGGTCTGGCGCATGGCGAGCAGATGATTGCCGGATTTGTATATCATCCATATGTGGACGATATGTATGTGGCAGTGAGAGGACACGGAAGTTATCTGAATGGAAAAAGACTTCAGATGGCTGACAAACCGGTGGAAGAGGGAATCGTGGAATTTGGCTGTGCGAGATACAATGAAGCAGGAATCGACTGGCTGTTCCGCGTGGTAAAAGAAATGTTCCAGAACAGTCTTTCTATTCGCTGCGGTGGTTCTGCGGCACTGGGACTCTGCAGAGGAGCATCCGGAAGTAACACCGTTTATCTGGAACTGAAACTGCAGCCGTATGATTATGCGGCAGCATCGGTGATCTTGGAGGAAGCCGGAGGTAAGATTACGCAGATTGATGGCAGCCCGATCACCTTACATGAAGGATGTTCGATCATCGGCGGAACACCTGTGGCATGGCAGGAGAGCAAAGATGCCTTTGAAAAATTAAAAGAAGAGATGTAGATAAAAAGCATTGTGTGGTTGAAAAACTGCATAGTGCTTTTTTGTTACAGAAAAGTTAAATAAAGATAACAAGTGTATTTCGTGCTATTTCTTTAATGAAAATGATTTTCATTAAGCTATTTAATGAGAAAAAAAGTCGATTCATGGTTAGAAAATGCTAACATTTTTGTGGACATGAAAAAGGAGTTATGGTATAAAAATAAATGGTTAGAAAACGCTAACGCAATGGTGTATAAATAAAGAGGAGGAAGGAAATGGCAAATCAGAGATTGATGAAAAAAGTTGCACCAGTTGTTTTGAGTGCAGCGGTCGCAATGACAAGTATGCCGGCAACAGCTTTTGCAGCAGATTTTTCTGATACAGAAGTTACTGTAGCAGAGGAAAGTGCTGATATTGAAGAAGCAAGTGCAGAAGCTGCGGACACAGATGTTGTGGAAGATACAGAGGATACAGATGTAGACGTTGAAGAAGCAGCAGAGGACGTGACAGAGGATGAAGAAACATCTGATGAAGAACTCTTCAGCGCAGAGGTCAGTGAAGATGAATTTGCTGATGAGGCTGGAGATGGACAGACAGAAGGCGAAGCATATGTCCTCATGAACATTCCTTATGACGATTTTTATAAGGCAGAATTAAAGAATAATGATGTGAAAGTTGATACATTCACATCTGCAACAAAACAGAAGACAAGATCCAGTCTTGCAAAAGGCTCTTATCACGTAAATTCAGATGGAAGCGATATCACTGGTGTGACTTTTCCTGTGAAAGTATCTGATATTTCAGTATTGAAGGACAAAAAACAGATTAAAGATAACGCTTCAGTGAGTATCACAACAGCTATAAAGGGAAAAGAAACTACTACAGAATACAAAGGAAAAGATGCTCTTTTTGAAAGCGACTCATATTCCTATTATGTTCTTTCTGAGGAACCATCCTACTACAAAGAACTGACAGTCGGTGAAGATGGAAGTTTTACATTCAGTGCCATTAAAGGTAAATCAGCAGCACCGGAGAGAAAACAGCTGCAGGCTGAATTCAAAACAAAATCCAACTATGGTGACTACCAGCTGAAGTTTGATAAGACTGAATTCAACAGCATTATCAATACAAACACTGACACAGTGTATGGTGCAGTTATTAATACAACAGACGGAACAACCTATGGTCTCTGCCATCTGGAAAATATCTGGAAAGGATATGAGTTGGCATGGAGTACAGGATATACAACAGAAAGTCATGGATGCCATCTCAACTCTGAACATTTTGAGTCTATGATGGGAAAGACAATTGACAGCGTAACATATTATGCAAGTAATGGCATTTATACATTAGATATTGCAGATGTAAAGGTTCTGGCCAAAACTGGCGTGAAAGCGACTGTTGCAGATATCCATACAACTGATACAGAAGCAGCTGTTACACTGGAAGGCACTCTTCCAGATGGATATTCTGCCAAATATGCCGTTGACGGAACAGAGGTTGCTTATGCAGACGGCAAGATTACAACAGGAGCACTGGCGGCAGGTTCCCATACACTGACGATCAGTGACGCTAATGGTGTATATGCTCCGATTCAGGCTTCCTTCTATGCAAAAGAGGCAAATGTACCGGCTGTATATGATGCGACAGAACATAAAATCGCAGCAGCTGACGGAATTACTGAAGACCAGTTAAAAGCATATATTAAAACAATTACTTCTGTAACAGTGGGAGATAAGACTTATGCAGCTTCAGGAAAAGGTGCAACAGTGATTGTCAAGGAAGATGGAACACTGGATACCTCTAAACTGGAATTGGCAGAAGGTACAAAATTTGTAGTAACATCCAGTTCATATGATAATCTCGAATTCTCTTACAGCCTTTACAGCTATGTGTACGCAGGACTCACCTGGGGCGAATACTGGAGCCAGGAGAGTGTGACCGCAGCAGGAAACGTAAGCGGATCTGACGAAAAAGATTCTCATAATGAATCTGATACAGGCGCATTTGATGCAGTAACAAGAGCTACAACAAATCATGGCCTTCACAGAGGAAGCTATCAGTGCATGGCTACAATTTATACAACAGAAGGCAATGCATATCAGTTATCTTACTGGAAGAGCAGTACAGAACCGGTTCTTGCAGATGGAACAGTTGCAATCTGGACTCCGGCAGACAGAAAGACTGGTGCGCCGGCATCTATTCAGGTAAATGGCGGAGCGAAAGAAAGCCTTGATCATTATGCAGTAACAGGTATTAAATATGTTCCTGTACAGGTAAAAGCTGAAGATTATGCAGATTTTGCAGCAAAATATCCGGTAGTAAAAAATGGTGAAACACTTGTCGGTGGTTTCTCAGAAAACAATCTGAAAGCATACAGCGAGACTGCAAATGTAACAGTAAACACAAATGGACTGAAATCAGCAACTGAGAATGAAGATGGAACCTTCTCTTTCAGTGCAAGAAAAACAGGAACAGAATCCGGTATTCAGGGAACTGATCTCAAAGTTGCAACTGGAATTAAGCCAGAGGTTAAAACAGCAAGTGGATCTTATGGAGAATTCCTTCGTGTGGATCTGAATGGTAATTATGGCGGTCTTGGTGCTGCAATGCAGGCAGTTAAATGGGATTATTATGGAAATGGTAATACAGTACTTGCAACATATGGTACGAAATTTGCTGCTGATAACTGGATGCATAAATTGATGGGAATTCAGCTTGGTCTGACACATTCTGTAAGATGCCAGCTTCCGGCAGGAACAGATGGAACAGGTCACTGGAAATTGACTGTTTATGCACTGGGATATCAGGACTATACATTTGAGTTTGATGCAACAGCTACCAATATTGTGACTCCAACAGATCCGTCCACAATTGATACAACAGCATTGAAAGCAGCACTTGAAAAAGTAAAAGCTCTCAATAAGGATGATTATACAGAGGAATCCTGGAAGAAAGTAGAAGATGAAGCTACTGAAACACAGGAAATGCTGGAAGAAATTGAGGCAGCAATTAAGGATAAGACAACAGTTGCATTCAGCCAGGCTGCAGTAGATGAGCAGGTTAATGAGCATCTGACAGCAGCAATCAATGGACTTGTGAAGAAAGAAAAACCGGTAGAGCCGGTAGTGACACCAGATATTAAACCAACAGTAACACCAAGTAAAAATGAAACCAAGCCAACTGCAACTCCAACACCAGTGGTTAAGCCTGGTATCACTGCAAAAGTTTCACAGGTTTATGTCGGAAAGAAAGCTACAATCAAAGTTACCAAAACTAAGGTAACTGGAAAAGTTACTTTCAAATCCAGCAATAAGAAAGTTGCAACAGTCAACAGTAAGGGTGTTATCACAGGTAAGAAAGCTGGAAAAGCTGTTATTACTGTAAAAGTTGGTAAATACACCAAGAAATTAACTGTTAAAGTTAAGAAACCTTCCTTCAAGCTTGTAAAATCTTCTGTAAAGCTCAAAAAAGGTAACAAAACAACGATTAGAGTAAAAGCAGCACCGGTATCTAAAGTTACATACAAAACCAGCAACAAGAAAGTTGCAACAGTTAACAGCAAAGGTGTTGTAACAGCTAAGAAGAAAGGAACAGCAAAGATTACTGTTAAATGCAATGGAATTACAAGGACATTCAAAGTAACAGTAAAATAATTCCTTTATAAAATACACATACAAAAGAACGGGGGCCGTTTATAACTGCCCCTTCTTTTGTATGTTAAGGGGTAGATTATATGTACAAAAAGAATCTTATGAAACTTCTTCCGGCAGTTGCTGTAATTATTGCGATCGCAGCAGCTGGATTTCAGCAGGACAGTGAAGTGAAAAGTACAAAAACAGTTCAGGCAGCTGAGAATGAACTGATAAAATCAGATGAACTTACGAGTCTGCTGACAACTGTATATTTTAATGACGGAGGAATGAAGGATACGGATGAGGCAGACAGCAGCATTCTGAAAACAAAGAAAAGTAAATCCAAAATAAAAAAAGCGGGAATTACGACAGGAAAAACAAAAGCACTTCCGGAAAAGTCAGCAGCAGCTTCCGGGCAGGGGC
>OLOC01001907.1_pt1 | contig 10780 bp, 18 predicted proteins | sample 1643111 | NCBI WGS metagenome assembly OLOC01 (sample SAMEA3136633, study PRJEB25190) | human gut metagenome
CGTTTTCGATTTCTCCGAACTGATCAATGTGGGCGTAATTTGTTCCATCTGTCAGTGTAGGATTTGCTGCACCTGCTCTAGTTGGATCAATGACTGGTTTATCATCTGAAGTTGTCGGATTTTCATCGGTAAATCCATGAGCTAAATCATATGCTAATTTTTCTTTACTTACGCCCATTTCAGAAAGATAACCGTAAGGATCTGTATGATCACCCCAAATATTTTGCGTTACCCATAAATGCGATTTGATTCCTGGTTGGTTATAAGGCGTGTCCAATGTTAATGGAATACCATATTTCATTGCTGAATCTCTAGCCAATTCAACGTATGCCTTGTAGTTTTTCTCAAACGTCGCTTTATCATGTGTGTGTTGTAACTCAATCTGCACGGGACTGTTAGCATTAGCATACGAACCAGCACCGTACTGTACATAACCAGGTTGTCCAACTTGATAAACAATTCCGCCGTCTCCCACAATGTAAGCAGTGTAAGCACTAGTCCATGAACGTTGCATATACTGCGCTTCATTGCGTCCTGTTGCTGTTTCATTAGCCGTTTCATGCAGTAAAATGTACTGATTATTTGCTACTTGTGAGCTACCTTCGTTTGCGCCCAAATTAAATTCATTGTTAATCGTATAGGCAAACCCATTAATTGGCAATAAAAAAAGAGCCGTTAACAGGCTCATCACAGTAATAGTAATTTTCTTTTTCATTTGTTTCCTCCTATTTTTTCAAATTATAAGCCGACACACCAGTGATAACGCCTAAAAATGTTGCTACTGCATTGATAGTGAGTACTGTCATATCTGTTCCATTCCATCCATAGGCTTTCCCTAACGTCGCTACTAATACAGATGCAGCTGGCAATACTGTTAAAACTGTCCATTTAATGACTTGATAATACTTATCGGGTAAAATCATTTCTTCTCACCTCCTTTACAATTTAGTCAAGAAATAGCCAATGATCGTAATGCCTAAACCAATCATGTAACCCCACGACCATTTATTATTGGCTTTCATTTCTTTGATATCTTCTGCATTATTAAGCGCAATAGAATATGCCTGATCCGCTCTATCTTTTGCACTTTCCGCTTTTTCGCGTAATGATTCGTAATTATCCAGTTTCGTTTCAATACGCACTAAGCGTTCTACCACGTCTTGTATTGCTTCGTCTTTCAACCAACTAACCTCCTTTCATTGCAAAATAAAAAACACCCTCCATTGAGCGTGTTGGTAGCAAAATTAGTATTTTATACAGGTTTTACTTCTGATATTTTTAAGGATAATAGTTGTGTTGCAAACATGATTCCTCCAGCAGCTGTTTCTATAGTAAACTCTACCTTATCTCCTGTAACTAAAGTGTGGACGTACTGACCAGCTTGAGTAGTCATATAATTGAAATTCACGCTACTACCCAAGTTAGTAAAATTCGTATCACTTCCATTTTTCCTAATTTTTACATAGGCGTATTTTAATGTATTATCTCCGTGAAGTTTTACAGAACCCTCGAAAAATAAAACACAATCTCTAGTTGCTGTTAAAGTATTTCCGTCACTACCTATCGTATAAGGTAAATCACTAGAAGTGTGGGCAAAATCCGTTGCGATAAGAGCCCCTATAGGTATTTTAGTACCACCAGAAACTTTAGAAAGATTTGCACCTTCACCATAAATGGCGTACAAAGGGATTTTATTCTCTATCTCATCAACCCTACTATCCATACTCTTTATAGCAGTCGCATTAGCATTCGCTTTTGTTTGAGCATCCTTAGCTACGGTGTCTACCGCATGAATTGAAGCAGTCAACTGCGAATTAATCTCCGATACTTTCCCATCGGTATAATTGTTTGCTTTACCTGTGATTTCAGAAATTTTAACATCTGTGGCCAGATTGTCTTCGACATATTCTGGTGCTAGATCCCATACATAATCTTTTGGGTTATTTGAATCACGCATACCAATGCCACGATATTTATACTCACTAATATTTGGTGTTCTGGTGTTGCCTTTTTCTAGTTTTATCCAATCTATGGTAACTGCACCAACACTAGTGTTGGGAAGTTGATATAGGTTTAATACATCAGTTATGCCAGCATCAAGGTGGGCTTGTGTTACTTTAAATGTGAGTTGCCAAACGTCAGACAAACCTTCTACAGGTTTCATATTACCAACACCCATTGCACCACCTAACAAATAAACACCGAATTGTTGTGTAGCTGGTTTAGTTGCCTTCATGGTAATTGTATATGTTTGATTCAATTGATACTTTTCAGTATTTTTACCTAGATATATACTATATGAACTAGTTTTAATAGGAAATATTTTTGTAGGGTCAGCAATATTTTCACACAATGGCGTTTTACCTATCCAGTAAGGGTCATCAAGTAAATTGGGCTGGTATGGGGTAGCTGTATCACTTGTTGAGTTCACTTTCTCAATCTTAATATCATAACCAATGTAGAGTTTGCCGTTGCTTTCGTTAGGTTGCCAAAGTTGTACGTAAGTTGTATCAAATTTAAGATTACCTGGTACAGTGAACACTTTTGTCACGTTTTGCCATGTCCCTACATTTTCACGTGGCGGATTTATTGTTCCTAAAGCAGTTCCATCGCTAGTTTTTAATATAAAAGACGTTCTGAAACCGTCAAAATCTGCGTTTATCATAATTGGGACTGTCATAATATACACATTATTAGGAAGCAACGCTGAGAAATTTGGCACGTATATATTTCTGTTTTTGTTGACTGCCGAAGGATCGCTACTGTCTAGTTCTAAATATGTTTCGTGATCTTTGAAACAAGCTAATGGTTTTGTCATTGTTGTTCCATCACCACTAAACTTGCTAAAATCTAGGTTAGGTGCTAAGTTAGCTCTTCCAGAATAATCATAGTTCCCGAAGTCGATGCTGTTGGAGTACATCACTTGCAAGTTACCTAATTTAGAAATTTCTTCTTTCAGAGCATCTAAACCATTTTGAAGCATTCCGAACGTTTCATCAGCTGAATATCCCATTTGACTCCATAATTGGCTATATTCTGCCATATTGTCGCCTAATTCGTGCGTTTTATCTAAACCGTTTTGAGTACCCGAAACCATTAAATCCATTGCATCTTGAGCGCTCAATCCGAAGTTGACCATTAAGCCATTTACACCACGTAACGTTTCATCCATATCAGCGCCCATGGTGTTTTCTAGGACCATAGCTTGTTCCGTGATATTTTGTAAATCTTGATTATTTAAATCGCCTAAATTACGCTTTACCAAAATCAATGCCTCTGTGGACTGATCTAACGATTCTCCAAAACCTTTATAATAAATGTCTCTGGCTACATTCGTTAATTCTTCAGCCTCTTGTTTAGTCAAACCAAAATTAGCTTGTATCTTACTCTGGGAACTACCTACACTGTTAGCAGAGTCCACTGCTTGTTTCCCTAATTCTGTAAGCTTATCGCCAATGTCGCTTAAAACGTCAGAAGCTTCCATTAAATTATTCATATCTATTTTGCTTCCGATATCGTCCAAGTTGCGCGAATGCTGCTAGGACTTCATATTCTTGTTTACAATCCAATAGTTTATAAGCTTTGCGTACTTTATCAGGTAATTTTCCTAGTAAATTTTTATCAGAAAAAGCATTAACAGATAATATTGGTGCTTCTCTAGTTAAAATTGTCTCGCTTTTCAACCACTCCAACACGATTTTCTGGTTGTCGTTGAGTTCTAGCTCTTCTATCGCCTGTAAATTTACTAACGCATAATTGAAGCCTTCTATAAAGCTATGATTTACTGTTTTATTCGGATCATCATTTTCAATGTACTCTTTTTCGAGTCTATCTGCTTCAGCTTCTAGCCATTTCAACGCCTTGCTGATCCTTCCGCCACCTCCTCATATAATTCGAATTTACTAGATGGCCAACTCAAACGCTGTTTATCTTCGTCAATCAAAACGATTCTGCCAGGCATCGAAGCATCTTGAACTATATAATATTCGTTGTCCAAGAAGTATAATGACACGCCTGATCCTATTTTAGTCACTACTTTGTCACTCTTTTTGAAACCCATCATTCTACCTCCTCCTTTTCATTTATTGACGATAATAACAAAATAGATAACATGAAAATATTTGACCACAACACAAGATTGTGATATTTTTTACATAGTTTTATTTATATGGGAGTGACGAAATGCCATTTATAGTCTTTTTCTTTATATCATTATTAACAATATATATTCCTTTACCAACATTATTAATGTATTTCCATAGACTCTCAGAAAAACATGACACTATAGTCACTATAGATAAACATATATTGGTTATACTTGTCTTATTAGATTATTATATTAGCTACTATTTTCTTAAAAACTGTAAGATTAAAAAGAGATACTACTTTTATTTAATTGGATTAAATTTGATTGAATGGGGAATACATTTAAGCTTGTACTTAAAATTCAACGCTACAGCATTAACTATAGTTTTAATTTTCCAAACGATACTTTTAATTTGCATGTTTACCTTCCCATTATCTGGTAAATTCAGAAATTACATATTTAATCAAAATTGATCCTACAATTTCACGAGGTAGCTAGATACTCTTCATAAATACTAACCAGTGTGTTTTAGCTCTCTTATTTCCATATAATGGCACATAATCAATTGCATTCAATATTTCTGATAGCTTGATTTGATCCTCGTTCCATTTAAATACAAGAGTTCCATTTGGCTTTAATACTCTGAAACATTCTTTGAATCCTAATGCTAAATCTTCTTTCCAAGTTTCGGGATTTAATTTTCCATACTTTTTGACCAACCAGCTATTCTCGCCTGCTTTAAGCAAGTGTGGCGGATCAAATACTACATGATAAAATGATTCATCTTCAAATGGCATATCTCTGAAATCTCCAATGACATTAGGATTGATATCAACGACATGTCCGCTATTTAGTTCTTCGTATTGTTTCCGAATGTCCATAAAAATTACGTTTGGATTCTGTTTATCAAACCAAAACATTCGACTACCACAACATGCATCTAATATTTTAGTCAATTACTCTACCTCTAATAACTCTTTATTCTCGTATATATTCCCGATAACTTCATAGTCAGTGTGAAATACTGGATCATAATAAATTCGATATTCTAAGTCCAAGTCTACTAGCTTACAAATTAAGCCAGAATGGCACTCAGAGGATTGAACAATAGCTTTTTCGTCGACTAAATGATCAAAACCATCACTTACACTGAAAAGTACTACATCTCCTTCAAATATCTCCACACCATTTTTATCTTTCAGCCCTGTTGATTGCATGAGGACATATTTATCTGGAGCCATTTCAGCATGAGTGATCAACCTTCCTGCTTGCCCATATTTCATTTCTTGTCCAATTGTTTTACCTTTAAATGGTGTGTACCACGCTCGAAATCTCGGTATCATTTGCTGTCCTCCAAATCACTCGACTTCACGAATACACCATCTACCATTTTTCCTGTGCGCCCTTTGATTTCGTTGTATGCCATTTCTAAACACTCTTGTATGTTTGTCCCTTTTTGCATGGAAAGGATAATCAGCGTGACGATAACGTCTCCTACGCTATCTTTAAATAGCTCATCATTACTTCTTGCCATCGCCGAAGCAATTTCTCCGAATTCCTCAGCTACTTTCAAAAACTGTGCTTTTGGATCCGCTTGATCCAGTCCCTTGTCTTTTGCCCACTGCTCTACTTTTGTGATTAGTTCGTCCATTTTTCATTCTCCTTTATATATTTAAGTTGGATAATACAACTTGTAACAAATGAAGCTAATGTTAAAATTGTGCCGATTGGTGTTAAAAAACCGCTTTTTATCGTATTAATTAATATAGCTACAAATATCGTTATATAGAATAAAAAGTGAATTGACACTAACGTTAAATTAAACATCTAGTCCTCCTCGAAATACTCATTCAGTATCTCTCTATACCTTTCTACAAATTTGAAACGATCTTGATGAAGTTTCTTGCTCCAATTTGTTTGCCGATCCAGCTCACGCATCTGATCGAACCCTTTTTGAATTTCGTTGTAATAAAATTCAATGTTTGCTGCTGCTTTCCAATAGCTGTTATCAACCAATATATGTGCAATTAATGGTAAGATAAGATCTCTTTCTTTCCAGATCTCACTATCTGCTTGAATAGCCATACAATCAAAAGACAATTTTTCAAATGTCTTTTTCAATCCAAATGCTGAAGTACCCTCTAAATCAGTCCCAGATAGGTCCCGTAATTTATGAATCGGGATATCAGTTTTAAAATATTTTAAAATCATCGAAAGGCAAGCAACACCACAATCTTTTTCATCTTGTTGCTGCACAAAAGGAAATGATTTTATCACTTATCTAACACAACTCCTTCTAAAAAATTTTTATAGAAAAATTCTCAATATAGCTTTAATACAGTGAAAATATTGTCTCATAATTCCACAAAAACTTTGAAAACAGTTCTTGAACACTAACTTTTTCATTCCTGAATCAAATTTATTTTGGAAATTTTACTATTCAAGAATAAACTTGATAAGTTTCAGGAAGATTTTTACTGTTAATCAAATACGTATGTTACAGTAGCACCGTAAAAAATATTATTTAAAGAAGCGTGTTTAAACATGCAAAATGTAAAGGAACTAAGTATTGTGGAAATGCACAAACTGTTGGTGGAGGCAATAATGCTTGGGGAAAATTGGGGCAAGTTGTAGGTGGACTTACCACAGGGGCAGTAGGTGGTGCAGGTTTAGGAACAGCAATTTGCGGACCAGCTTGCGGTGTTGTTGGAGGGTTATATGGAGCTGTCGCTGGAGGTGCTGCAGCTGGCTGGGATGCTCGAAAAAAATAAAAAAGGAGAATAAGTAGTATGCATATTAAAAACACAAAAACAACATTTATATTATCTTCAGAAGAGTTGAAAAATATTCAAGGTGGGAGTGCCGTGGGAGTTTTAGGCACTACTTTTTCTGGGGCAACAGCAGGAGTAAAACTTTGTTCAGCCGGAGGACCTTATGCAATAGCTGCTTGTGGTGTAGGTGGAGCTTTATTAGGTGCTGGATTCAGCATGTGGACCGGTGCGTAAACAATTAAAAAATATCAAACCTCAAGATTGGTTTGTGTCGATTACGAACATAGGTATGTTCTTTATCTTTTCAAAAGTTTGGAATGGACAGAACTTTTTACTAAAGCTTCTTGTGCTAGTTTTTATAATTATATTAAATTTTTATCTTTTATTAAAGTCAGATAAAAATTCTTTGGAAATGTAATGGTAGAGATATTTTTACAAAAGGACTTGCAGCGCTGTAGTTGGTGCTGCAGGAGGACCTATTTCGGCCGTTACAGGAGGTATTGGTAATGTACTTGTCGGATGTGCATTAAAGCCTGTTCCTGCAAGTTAAATTTATAAAAACAGGAAAGTAATTATCTCAAATCCTATCAAGTACAATCATAGGATTGCACTTGACAGGACAAATTTTTTAACTAAAAAATGAAAAACACTTTCTAAAAATTAGTAGAATTTGCCAAATCTTTCGCATCTTCCACCATACATTTAATTTTAATTCCCCTTTATGGTACTTAATAAAAACAAGAAAAGAACTATTCATTTGGCCCTTTTTTGGTTCCAGACCATAGAAATATTCCTCCAGTAACTAATATTGCTGTTATGCACGTAACTAATAACAGCTATAAAAATTGGTACAACTTTAATAGGATTCAGAAAAATTTGCACTAGTGAAGGAATCTATTTTATTAGAAAAATGCAATCTCCCTAAAGAAAAAACCACTAAACAGTGCTTTCTTTCAACTTCTCCTTAATTTTTTGTGCTTTCCCTAAAGTAAAGTTTCTGGCCAACTCTGAATCAAAATATAGTGAACGTTTTTTAAAATCTATTTCTTTAACGTTAAAGATATTTACTAAACACGCTCGACTAATTCTTGTTAACATAGGATATTTCTTTTCAAGCTCACTAATTCTTCCATAAAATTCGTACTGCCCATCTTTAGTACACAATGATAATCTATGTGGTAATTTTGAAGCTTCTACAAAATAAATGTCATTTATATCAAAAGTAAATGTTTGAGAACCTATGGAAAAAACAAATGCTTGATTCGTAACCTGTTTTGTTGCATCTATCCTTTCTTGCGCTAATAACAATAACTCAACAATCTCGTTTCGATACTCATCTAGTGTTTGATCTTTTGTTACAAATCCTAACGTTTCAACTCTTCTTTTTATTGTTACGGGTAACATCTCATCATGAGTAGTTGTAAAAATGATTTTTGCTTGAACATCATATTTTCTGATTACTTCTGCTAATTCTATACCGTTAACTTCATGATTTAAATCAATATCTAAGAAATATATTCCTTGCTTTGGTCGGAATTGTTTGAGGTATTTTTTAACTTCTAACGGACTTTGTGTTTTCAATACTATCTTAAATACTTTATCGTGAAAAAGAATGAAATTATCAATAATTCGTTCTAACTGATTTAATTGTATAATTTGATCTTCACATAATATTATTGGATAACTCATAAATCCTCCTTCCCTCAAAACAACAAAATAACTTGAGTAGTAAATTGATACGGATCGTTTTGATAGTTCACAAACATATTGGGATTCTTTTTATTGATTTCCTCTATACTAGATAAACCTAACCCTTGATGTCCCTTTTTTGTTGTTATTCCTTTTTTCATTAGAGTATCTATAGAGAGTAGTATCTCTCTACAACTATTCGATATCGAAATTTCTATCTGTTTATCATCTCGGTAAATAGCTAGAGACAGTTCTCTATCTTGACTCTCTATAGATGCTTCAATTGCATTATCGAGAATAATTCCAAGCACCCTAATACAGTCAAATATTGGAACAGGAACTTCAATAATAGTACTTGGACATTCGAATTTACAACAAATCTTATTGTTATTTGCTTGGTATAGCTTCGCTATCAACAAACTTTTCAAATATTCATTTTTTATATTTTTTAAATAACGATATTCAAACTTATTGGTTAGATAAGAATTAGAATAGATCTCTAATTCTTTTATTTCTTTTTCCAATATCGAATCATGGTTTTGATTAGCGATTTCTTTTAAACTCAGCAATAAATTTTTATAGTCATGTCTAAATCTGGCAAATTTTTCTTGATCTTTTTCCAGTGAATCAGTATATTTTTTTAGATAAACCAATTCTTTTCTTTTCAATTGCTGTTCATATTGTTCTCGTTGCCTAATAGTTATTCTAATAAATAAAAATAGAACAACAAACATTTGAATGATTAAAAATATTAAGACACCAAACACAAAATGATCAAATACTTGATATTGATGAGCAACATAAGAAACAAATAAACCAATTGTAAGTAAATAAATCATGAATATAGCAGTAAGTTTAGAACTGGACTGTTCAACAATCCTATTTATAGCTAATTTTCTATATAACCAAATAAACATCAGCAAAAACAAAGAATCAAGCATTATCTGGAATACTACATAACCATACCCTTTTATCCCTTCAAATGAAAACATATACGTCATAACCATGGAAGTAATAATAGATCTGAAATCATCAATAAGCATACATAATAGTAATTTATTTAAAAGCACTATATTAGTTTTCTTCTTTTCCTTTAATATAAAATAACTTCCGATTATAGGTATAGCTGCGGAAACATCAGTAAATAATTCAACAAAAAAAGTGAGTGGTATCAATAAACATACAAAAAGATATTTTCTTTTGTTAAGATCAGTATTAGTCATATAAAATAAGAGAAAAAAGAAAAAGTTTCCCACGAACATTCTTAATAGATAAGCTTTTGTATCGATAGTAATCAAGAGATCCCCTCCTGATTTTAGGATATCATAAAAAAAATTTTAGTTACACTTTTTAAATAATGAAAAAACACATTCCACTAAATTTGATGCCGGTTTTCCTTGAGGTTTTGTTCCAGCACCTCCTTTAATTTTTTTAAGCTCTTGATCTGAACATTGTTTAGCATTTAGTCTATTTTTTTCTTCCATTACGATTCCCCCTACAAACTATAAATACTTTTATGTCACTGATTCAATATACCTATTTTTCTAATCAAAAAATTTTGAGACATATTTAATATTATAAGTATCATTAAAATTGAGATTTATCTCCATAATCTGCTCGATATAAACCATTTATTCCAGCAGTTCTTCCAATTTCACTCAAATTTCTTATTAATTCCTCTTGATATTCAGTGAATCTTATTTTATTAGTATAAGCAGTAAAATATAGATAATTCACCAATCTATTTATTAAAGGACTGGGATCTAATTCATATTTTTGTTTTTCTAATTTTAAATATACCTTTTGTAAAACCTCAAGAATATCAGAATATTTAGGATCTTTACTTATAGATATATCATTATATAATTCATGAACAATTTGCTTAGCATTTTTTTTCATTTTAGCACTTCCCTGGAATTGCTCCACCTAAAAAACCACCTATAGACATTCCTGCAATACAAGTAGTTGCCTTGGCCCAATCGACCGTACATTTATTTTTAGTGCAATACACTCCATTTCCATAATATTTTCCACTATGAGTGGTACCCCCATAGATAAGTTGTGTCTCTTTAATAGACAAAATTTTTAAATGTTTCATAATCTAATCACCCCTAAATTAATGTTTTTAGACTATTATTCTAACATTCATTAAATTTCAAAAAACAATTCCTTCTTGAAACGAGAGTGTAAAATATTTTGTGTAAATAGAAAAAAGGAAGTCCCTTCTGTAGAA
>OLOC01001914.1_pt1 | contig 10746 bp, 7 predicted proteins | sample 1643111 | NCBI WGS metagenome assembly OLOC01 (sample SAMEA3136633, study PRJEB25190) | human gut metagenome
AGCCCGTCGATATCTTCTCCTATGACAGCATCTCCGGCTACGGCGCCGCCGTGGCGCGCATGCGCTCTCTGGGCGTGGGCCTGGCCGGCACTCCCGAGTTCGACGATTTCGTCGCTATGCTGAACTCCCGCCACGGGCTGGACGCCATGCCGGTCGTCGACAGCCTCCTGTTCTGCTCGCCGGCCCGGGAGGATGCGAGCCGCTTCATGCTGGCCACGGTGGGGGAGCTGGGACTACCGGCCATCCGCATGCGCATGGAGGAGACCTTCCAAGGCGTGCCCATGCTCTGCGTCAGCGCCCAGGCCACCGATGCCGAGAAGCTCGCTAGCCTGCGCCACGGCTTTGCGGGCCCGGGCATCCTGGTGCTGGAGGATCTCGATCTGTGGGGAGCGCCGGTCATCGATGCCGCCGACGATATGGCGGGCTTCTTCATGGCCGCCATGTCCCGGGGCGCGCGGGAGGCGGTGAACCTCATCCGCCAGGCGGTGGAGAACCCCGACGTCTACGTGCTGGCCTCCGCCTCGTCGCTCGAGGCCATCGATCCGTTCTTCACGGAGCTTTTGTTCCCCCTCACCTGCGTCGATATCGACTATCCCACCGCTGAGGAGCGCGCCGACATTTGGATGGATATCGCTCGCGACCATCCCTCCATCCGATCGGTGAGCCGCGACGAGCTGGTGCGCCTTTCGGCGAACCTGCCGCGCTACGACATCTACATGGCGGCCCGCGAGGCCATCGAGGAAGCCTACAAGCAGGGCCTTGTGGAGCGCCGCTACATTCCGGTGTCCCGGGAGAACCTCTTCGACAAGCTCGCCGCCTACCAGCCGCTCGATTCCGCCGAGTACGCCGAGCTCGAGCGCCTCGTCGTCTCCGACTTCTCCGCCTCCTTGGGCGATTTGAACGACTTGGTGGGATAGCCGGTGGTTGTTTGCCGAATTGAACGGGCGGGCGCGAACCCGCCCGTTTTCTGTCGGGAGCTCTGCTTCCGTGTGAAGACGACCGATGAAGGAGGACGGGATCTGTGGTCCGCTGCAAGAATGCAGAACCGATAGATTGGCCCTGCGAGGGGCCGGCCCTCGATGACTTTGTGACCTCGATGCTCGCCAAGGGAGACGAGCTGTACCGCGATCTGCCTTGGCGCCATGTGGACGATCCTTACGCGGTGCTCGTCTCGGAGATCATGCTTCAGCAGACCCAGGTGGCGCGCGTCGGTCGCTTCTGGGAACGGTTCCTGTCGGCGTTTCCCACGGTGGATGCCCTGGCGTCCGCCGCGGTGCCCGATGTGCTCGAGCTGTGGCAGGGCCTCGGCTACAACCGCCGCGCCCTGGCGCTTAAGCGTACGGCCGATACCTGTGCCGCCGAGGGGGCCGGCCGCCTTCCGGAAACCTACGAGGGGATGCTGGCGCTGCCCGGCATCGGTCCGGCTACGGCGGCGGGGGGGGGGGCCTTCGCCTATCAGCGGCCGGCCGTCTATCTGGAGACCAACGTGCGCTCGGTGTTTTTGCACGAGCTCTTTCCCGAAGAGGAGGCCGTAAGCGACAAGGTGCTTTTGCCCCTGGTTGAGGCCGCCGCCTTCCATCCCGCCGCCGCAGCCGATCCGCGCCGCTGGTACTACGGGCTGCTCGACTACGGCGCTCACCTGAAGGCCACGGTGCCGAACCCCTCTCGGCGCAGTGCGGGCCACAGCCGCCAGTCGGCTTTCGAGGGCTCGCGCCGTCAGAAGCGGGCCTGGATCATCCGCCGCGTGCTCGCCGCTCCCGAGGGCGTTTCCCGCGCGGCCGTGCTCGCCGACCTGAACACGGCTGAGCTCGCTGCCGGTCGTCCCGAGGTGGAGCCTCCGCTCTTCGATTCCATCGTCGCCGACCTCCTCGCCGAGGGCTTCTTCCGCGAGGAAAACGATACGTTGACCCCCTGAGGGAAGAAAGGGTTCGCTGTGGGTTTCATCGAGTTGTTCCTGACGGGCGTCGGGCTTTCCATGGACGCGTTCGCCGTGGCCATCTGCAAAGGCCTCGGCATGCGGAAGATACGTTGGCGCGATGCGCTGGTGATCGCCCTGTTCTTCGGGGGCTTTCAGGCGCTCATGCCGCTTATCGGTTGGGCCGCAGGCTCGCTGTTCGCCAGCACCATCACCGCCGTCGATCACTGGATTGCTTTCGGGCTTCTCGCCTTCATCGGCGGCAAGATGCTCTGGGACGCCTTCCACGAGGAGGACTCCCCGTGCGTGTGCGGGCGCGATTGCGCGACGTGCCAACGCCGCGGAGGCGCCGATTGCGACGATCCCGAGGCGGCGCGGCAGGCGCCGATCGCCCCGCCCCTCGATTATCGCGAGCTTGTCATGCTCGCCATCGCCACGAGCATCGATGCTTTGGCCGTGGGCATCACGTTCGCCTTCCTCGGAGTGAACATTTGGGTCGCCATCACGATCATCGGTGTCACCACTTTCGTGCTGTCGCTTGTCGGCGTGGTGGTCGGCAACCAGTTCGGCTCGCGTTTCGAGAAGCCCGCCACCATCGCCGGCGGCATCGTCCTCATCCTCATCGGCCTGAAAATCCTCATCGAGCACCTCGCCGGCTAACGCGCCCCTGCGTGCCGCGCCTCCCTCGTTGACTAACGCGCCTTCGCCAGCCGACCGGTGCGCTCTCGCAGCCGTCCGATCCCCGCAGTTGCCCAATTGCCCTCACCATCCGACGCGCCCGATCCTGCACTTTTTAAAATCCGCAGGTGAATGCCACTTCGACCCCGAAATGGTCGACTTGCTGAGGGGAAATCCCTCGAAAATGCCACTTTAACCTAGAAATGGCCAGAAAGATAGGAGGGGGATGAGCCATTTCGGGGTCGAAGTGGCATCTACCTGCCATGTTTCCGATACGTACCCGCTTGCATTCGTTCTCGGCGATTGACGCGATGCATACTTGTCGAATTCCGAAACTTACCTCCAGAGCTCCGCAATCGAATCGGGTGCAAGAAGCAACCTGCGAAGCTGCATTCGGCTATCTCGGCAATGCGCCGTCTCCGGACGGCTTCGCATGCCAAGTTCACGGCGGACGTTGTCTGCGAATTGGGAAAACAGTGCGGCGGAAGAAACGATGGAACGATTGGCGATCATGACGCGATAGCCGATGGACTCGAGATCGTTACGCCTCCGGGCGTCATGCTCTGTCTTTTTCGGCGTGCTGTGGTGCTTGAAGCTGTCGTATTCGACGATGAGCTGCTTGTCGGGCCAGAATAAATCCGGGTAGAAATTGTGCTGGGCGACAAGGTGCGCTTCGCGGGACTTGGGCGCGATCGGTTGGTTGGCAACGGGCTTGGGGAGGCCGTAGCCTCCAAGCTTGCGGGGCAGGCAGAGAAACAGGTAGAGAATGGTCTCATAGGGAGAGCCTAGGTGGTCGATGGCGAGATCGATGGCCCTGAGCGCCTTCGATGCTCCACGAATTTGTTGATGAGCGTGAAGGAACGCACGCATCTCTCGCAACGATGTGAGCGGTACTGCCGAGGTGACAACGTCTTCGGGTTTGGAGGCGAAGCGGTAGTTGCCGCTCAGGGCGCATGCGAGCTCAGTGAGTTGCGCGAGAGGCAGCTCGCCGGCGAACTGCGCCAGGCACATTGCCGGTGAAACTGTGGCAAGCTTAGGGGCAATTCCCCATACCGTGCCTTTGTTGCCGAGTTGGCGATCGATGTGGGAAACGCAGCGCAAGACGCGGCAGCGCTCGGATGGAGACCCGACGGCAATGTGAAGCGGTTCGGTGAAGAAGCTTCCTCGATTCAGCCAGAAATCAACGTCCTTCGCCGCAACGCCGACGGCGCCCTTCTTGGACTTGAGCGTCCGGTCGTAGCATGTGGGCGCAGCATTGGTTTCGGCCATATGTGACCATAGTTCAAGGGAGCTTTTATGTGCTAGCGTGCATTCCATGAGCCCACGATACCAGGTCTCAATTCCGTGTCAATACGATTTGAAATAATGTGCAAAACTCTTGGTAAATCGGGAATTTAACGAGACATCAATGCGGTTTCAACGCGAATTTGGCGAGAATGAGAGTAGACGAGATGACGAAAGAGTGGAAAGTCGTTTCGAGATGGTGGATAACGTACCCTGAAGGATGCTTTGCCGGAAAAGCATCCCGGAAACGCTTTGTTGATGCTGTCGTGTTCGCCCAAGGCTCAGCAACCGAAGAGCACGTGAAAGAGATCGGAACGGGGCTGTTTCAAAGCCGTTCGGGCGCCGACGCGCTATGATGGTCGCAGACAACACGCGACGTCGCGTTCTGGCATGCAGCATCGCGAGCGACGTGCGACGCGGCTCGCGATTAGTGGCGCAGTGATTGGCGCGCGACATCGCAAATGACGCACAACAGATTGGTTTAACATGAGCTACGAGAACTCCATCGCTTTTTTGGGTCCTGCCGGAACGTACTGCAACGAAGCGGCTTTGCGTTTCGCCGCCCGTCTCGGCATCGACGACCCCGATCTGGTGGAGTGCGCTTCTTTCGACGAGGTTTTCGATTGCGTCGACGATGGGACGGTGCGCTTCGGCGTCGTCGGCAAGGAGAATTCGCTGGAAGGTCCCGTCACGGCGACGCTCGACAACTTCGCCTTCCGCACCGACTCGGTTATCCTGGCCGAGGAGGTGATCGATGTGCGCCATTGTCTGGCGATGCATCCCGAGGCCGCTCGATCCGACATTCGCAGGATCGCCTCCCATCCGCAGGGCATCGCGCAGTGCCGCCGCTTTCTGGCGGAGCATTTTAAGGGCGTTTCAACGCTTTCCGTGGCCTCAACGGCCGAAAGCGCGCGGATGGCGGCCGGCGATCCTGCCACGGCGGGCATCTGCAACCCCCTTGCCGCTCGGTTGCACGGCGCGCGCGTGGTCGCGGAGTCGATACAGGACAACCCCGAGAACCAGACCGCTTTCGCATTGGTGGGTCGCCTGGTCGATGCCGAGCTTTTGCGGGGTTCGCGCTACAAGACGTCGCTGGCGCTCTTTTTGCGCGCGGACAAGCCCGGTGCCCTACAGATGATTCTTTCCGAATTCGCCTACGCGGGCATCAACCTGACGATGCTGCAGTCGCGTCCGACAAAAAAGCAGCTGGGAGATTACATGTTCTTCGTTGAGCTTGACGGGTCAATGCATGATATCGACGTTCAGACTGCCCTCGATTGCCTGCGGCTGAAGTTGCGCGAGGTTAAGGTGCTCGGCAGCTATCCGGTGGAGTAACGAGCGATCGCCTCGGTTTGTCGGCGACGGGTCGTTAGTCGCGCAAGGTGCTTTCACCGCCGATGTGCGGTAGCCGGGCGGCTGTTCCCGCTCTCTGTTTCGAGCAAGTGGTCGGTAGATGCCACTTCGACCCCGAAATGGACGGGAGCCCACCTTCCTTTTTGGCCATTTCTAGGTCGAAGTGGCATTTTCGCGTGCTTTTTCTTTGGCCCGTCGACCATTTCTGGGTCGAAGTGGCATCTACGCGGCAAATACCGAAGACGAGAGAGCGGGCGACCCGCGATTCTTTCGTGCGGCAAAGCGGAGTTGCGGCTGAGGGCGCTATCGCAAGCGGCATGTCTTGGTCGCGCAGTCGTCTGCCGCCGCTAGCGAATTCGGGCATGCAAGGGGATTGCGGCCGACAGCTCGCCAGAGCCGCGCGAGCAGGGCCTTCCCGCCGACGGCGCAAATCGGGCGCGAACGGCGCGGCGCCGAAAATGCCTTGTTACCAGCAGGGGAGCGCGTAACATTTTCTCGCCGCTGGTAGATGATTTGACCGTTTGTGACCCATTGTGCAGCTTTTGTGGCGATCGAACGGATAATCTAACGCCTGCATGTAAGAGAGACGAGACACCTATAAGGAGGTGTACGCATGGAAAATCAGGCAACGATGTCAGACTTTGACAGCATCCTTGCCTCGCGTGGCGTTACCCGTCGCAGCTTCATGAAGCTGTGCGCCGGCATCGCCGCCGCAGCCGGGCTCTCCCAGCTCGCGGTTCCGCGCGTGGCGCAAGCTCTGGAAGAGTCTGTTATCGGCGCGACGTCCGGCAACCTGTATCCGGTCATCTGGATCGAGGGTGCTTCCTGCACCGGTTGCACGGAGTCCTTCGCCCAGGTGGAGACTCCCGATGTCGCATCGGTCGTGCTCGACATGATCTCCCTGAACTACTCGGAGACCCTGTCGGCCGCCGCTGGCCACTCCATGGAGGAGGCCAAGGCCCAGACCATCGCGGCAGGCAACTACATTCTCATCTACGAGGGCGCCGTGCTCGAGGCCTTCGACGGCAACGCTCTGCGCGTGGCCGGCGAGACCGGCATCACGGCCCTTGTGGAGGCTGCCGAGTCGGCCAACGCCGTTGTGGCGGTCGGCTCCTGCGCCGTGAACGGCGGCTGGATGGCCGCTGCCCCCAACCCGGCCCAGGCCCTTGGCGTCCAGCAGTACCTGAAGAAGGTCGGCGTCGCCACGCCGGTCGTCAACGTTCCGGGCTGCCCCGTGAACCCCGAGTGGGTCATGTCCGTGCTCGTGGACGTCGTGGTCATGAAGGACATGGACCTGCTGGTGAACCGTCTGAACGAGTTCAACATGCCGGGCGATCTGTTCAACCAGACCATCCATGACAACTGCGAGCGTCGCGGCCACTTCGAGAATGGCGAGTTCGTCTACGAATTCGGCTCGAAGGAAGAGGAGATGGGCTACTGCCTGTATCCCGTCGGCTGCAAGGGCCCGCAGACCCGCGCCCTGTGCGGCGTCACGCTGTGGAACAACCGCCGCAGCTGGTGCGTGCAGTCCGGCGCCCCCTGCATCGGCTGCTGCGAGGCCAACCCGAACAACCCGGGCGACAACTGGGCCGAGGTGAACACCCCGTTCTACAAGCGCATGCGCGACCTGCGCATCGGTCCTCTGAGCCTGCAGCCCACCACCATCGCCGTGACCATCACCGGCATCGTGGCGGCGGCGCTCGTGGTGCACGGCTTCGGCATGAAGCTCTCCGGCCGCATGGACGGCGGCGCTCCGTTCGAGAAGATCCGCAAGTGGGATGCCAAGCATCCCGACCAGGAGATCGGCACCTACGCCGACCCGGTCGCCGGCGGCCCGGTTCTCGACGACGAGCTGCTGCAGAAGAACGCCGAACCCCGTAACAACGATTAAGAAGGAGGTGAGCTGACTTGACACGTTCTGTTATTGATCCCATTACCCGTATCGAGGGCCATCTCCGCGTCGAGATGGAGGTCGAGAACGGCGTGGTCGCCGACGCCTGGGTGTCCGGCGGCTGCTTCCGCGGCATGGAGCTCGTCGTGCAGAACCGCACCCCCGAGGATGCGGCCCAAATCGTCGAGCGCATCTGCGGCGTGTGCCCCGTTTCGCACGCGCATGCCTCCTCGATCGCCGGTGACAAGGCCTACGGCATCACCATTTCGAACAACGCCCGCATCGTGCGTAACCTGCTGGAGGGCGCTCAGTTCCTGCACAGCCATATCCTGTGGCTGTACAACCTGGCGGCTCTCGATTACGTGAACCCGCTGAATGCGCTTCAGGCCAACGTCGACGACGCCTACGCCGTGGCCCTGGAGAACGGCCTGGCGCTGCACTCCGACCTCAACCAGCTCTACGAGAAGCTGGCGGCCTTTGCCGACAACGGCCAGCTGTCCATCTTCTCGGGCAACTGGTTCGACGCCGACGGCGGCGAGGCCTACGTCGACAACCCTGAGGCGAACCTGATCCTCACCTCCCATTACCTGGAGGCCCTGAAGATGCAGGCCCGCTCCTCCGAGATGGCGGCGCTGCTCGGCGGCAAGATGCCCCACGTCATGACCTCCATTCCCGGCGGCAACATGTGGGTGCCCACCGAGAGCAAGCTCGACGATCTGCTCGCCATGGCCACCGAGGTCCGCGACTGGGTCAACGACACCGTCCTCGCCGACACCGTGATGCTCGCCAAGCTCTATCCCGAGGTGCTCACCTTCGGCAAGGGCTGCGGCCGCTACATCGCCTGGGGCGTCTTTGAAGGCCCCGACTGGCCCTACGGCGACAACTACACCGAGCAGATGCTCAACCGCTACCTGCCCATGGCCGTCCTGGACGAGCAGTTCCAGGCGTCGGACGTGCAGGAGAACCTCATCACCGAGTACATGGGCCGTTCCTGGTACAAGGGCAGCGAGACCTACACCTCGCCGTACTTCGTCACCGATCCGGACTTCACCGAGTACAACGTCGACGACCGCTACAGCTGGGTGAAGGCCCCCGCCTACGACGGCAAGCCCATGGAGGCCGGCTCCATGGCCCGCATCTTCGCGGCCTACGTGCGCGGCGTGCCCTTCATCAAGGAGCAGGTCGACGCCGTTCTCGGCATCCTCGGCGCCAAGCCGGGCGACCTGGCCGCCTTCCAGTCCACCCTGGGACGCACCGCCATCCGCCAGATCGAGACCATCTACATCGCCAACCTCATGGTGGAATGGGTCAACGAGCTCGCCGAGGCCATTAAGGGCGGCGACTCCGAGTACTTCCGCGAGCCTGCCCGTCTCACCGGCGAGGGCACGGGCTTCTGGGAGGCCCCCCGCGGCGCGCTCTACCACTCCGAGAAGGTGGTCGACGGTAAGATCGAGGGCTACCAGATCATCATCCCGTCCACGTGGAACCTGGCTCCCATCAACGGCGACGGCGAGCACGGCCCGCTCGAGCAGGCGCTCATCGGCGTTCCGGTGGCCGACATCGAGAAGCCCATCAACGCCCTGCGCACGGTTCACTCCTTCGACCCCTGCACCGCTTGCGCCGTGCATGTCACGGAGCGCGGTACCGGCAAGCACTTCGAGACCGTCACCAGCCCTTGGGGGGTGAAGTAAGATGGCCCATCTCGCTCACTACAAAGAGGCCCACCCTCTTATCTTCGTGGTGACCCACTGGATCAACCTGATCGCCATGGTCATGCTCATCCTGTCGGGCATCATCATCCACTTCCCGGTGCTGCCGTTCCTCACGGGCATCGCCCGCGGCTGCCATCTGTTCTTCGGTTTCGTGCTGTTCATCAACTGCGTGGCCCGCGTCATCATGGCCTTCTTCGTGAAGACCGCGCCGACCGGCGGCACGCGCCAGCAGGTGACCGACTTCAAGACCTGGCTGCCCCAGAAGGACAACCGTCATCAGGCCCTGGAGTGGATCAAGTACTACCTGTTCCTGAAGAAGGATCATCCCCTGGGCGCCAAGCTCGGCGTGCCGCAGAAGATCAGCTACCTCTTGATCCCGATCCTCATCGTGCTGATGTTCTGGACGGGGCTCTGCCTGTGGGGCGTGACCATGAACGTGCCCGTGTTCGCCGCGACGACGAACCTCGTGGGCGGTCTCATGTCCATGCGCATCATCCACTACTTCGGCATGTACGTGTTCATCATCTTCATGTTCATCCATATCTACCTGGCCAATGTTGAGGGCTTCGCCCCCACCAAGCTCATGTTCATTCGCAAGGAGCATGGCGGCCTGGTGTACGACCCCGACCTGCACAACATCGTTGGGGAGGACGCCGACCTCCACTAAGGGTCGCGCGCGCCGAAGTCGAAAGGGCGGTCTCGCAAGGGGCCGCCCTTTTTGTTGCGAGTCTTCCATTGGCGGGCCACGGGGTAGTGCTCAGTCGCTCAGACAGTCCTCGCTTTGGAGAACAGGACATTGAGTCCTGTTCTCGTCGCTGCGGAACTCGCTTGGTGAGCACCACCCCGTGTCCCTTTGCAAGTTAAACGCAATCGAGTGCAAGTTAAGAGGAGACGCAGCCGAGATAGTTGCTTGACCAAACGTTCCGAACCGTCAACAAGAGGAAGCAAACTTGCCGGGGTTGCGTTATGATTAACGGCAACTCTGTACACTTACCGACTGCAGGCGGAAAGGACCCGTTTCGTGCGGAATGTTCTGAAGATACTCAAGCGCGATCTTCTGCGTCTTTTGAAAACGCCGCAGGCGCTCGTGGTCGTGTTCGCCCTCATGGTGATTCCCTCGCTGTACACCTGGTACAACGTCATCGGGTTCTGGAACCCCTACGACAACACCGGCAACCTCACGGTCTGCGTGGTGAACCAGGACGCGGGCGGTTCCTCCGAGCTCACCGGCGAGCTGAACGTGGGGGAGCGCATCGTGGACCAGCTGCATGAGAACAACCAGCTGCACTGGGAATTCACCGACTACGACGCGGCCATGAACGAGCTGAAGAGCGGACGCGCCTACGCGGCCTATGTCATCCCCGAGCATTTCACCGCCGATCTGCTCACCATCACCACCGGAAGCTTCACGCAGCCCAAGATCGAGTACTACGTGAACGAGAAATCGGGCCCGGTGGCGCCCAAGATCACCGACACGGGCGCCACAACCTTGGACGAGACCATCAACTCCACCTTCGTCGCCACCGTAAGCGACGTGGTCGTCAAGACCATCGACGAGAAGGTGAACGAGGGGCGCGAGAGCACCAAGGAGATGCAGTCGAAGGCCGCGCAGAAGATATCGGAGGCCGTCGCCGCCACCGGCGAGGTGCGCCGCGTGCTCGCCGATTTGGGGGATGCGTCGAAGGCGGCCAAGGACAAGGCTGCCTCGGCCAAAGAGACGCTCTCCGAAGCGAGTGCCGGCATCGACGCGGCCGATAAGTCCTTAGGCCAGATGGGGGAGACCGCGACGGCCATGCAGAAGACCTTGAGCGACTTCTCCGCCTTCGCGCTGCCGGCCGTCACCGCCGGCCTCGACGACATCACCCAGGCGTCGAACGACGCCACCTCGGCCGCCGCGCGCCTCACCGCCGCCT
>OLOC01001915.1_pt1 | contig 10746 bp, 8 predicted proteins | sample 1643111 | NCBI WGS metagenome assembly OLOC01 (sample SAMEA3136633, study PRJEB25190) | human gut metagenome
CACTCAACAACGTATTCTGGTTCGACACCATCGGCCTGGGCGACCTGTCTCACTACTGGGCCGGCGACATTACCGGTCAGAACGGCGTTACCTGGAGCCTCGGCATGTATATGTCCGGCTTCTTCCCCTGCATGATGTTCGGTATTGCCGGTGCGGCTCTGGCTATGATCAAGGCTGCGAAGAACAAGAAGGCTGCTATCGGTCTGGTCCTGTCCGCTGCCATCTGTGCATTCATCTGCGGCGTTACCGAGCCGTTTGAGTTCGGCTTCATGTTCCTGTGCTTCCCGCTGTATGTTGTTTATGCAGCTCTGTACGGCATTTTCACCATCATCACCTACTATGTCGGCTTCCGCGCAGGCTTCTGCTTCTCCGCAGGCGCGACCGACCTCGTATTCTCGTCCTTCCTGCCGGCAGCGAACAACACGCTGATGATCATCCCGCTGGGTATCGCAGCATTCGTTGTATTCTATCTGGTATTCTACTTTGCGATCACCAAGTTCAACCTCAAGACCCCGGGCCGTGAGGATGAAGAAGCCGACTTCGCAGAGGTTGACAAGAATGCCAAGCTGGCAAATAACGACTTCACCGCTATTGCAGCTGCAGTCCTCGAAGGTCTGGGCGGCAAGGAAAATGTAGAATCTCTGGATAACTGCATTACCCGTCTGCGTCTGGAAGTCAAGGACGGCACGCTCGTCAACGAGAAGAAGATCAAGGCTGCAGGCGTGGCTGGCGTAATGCGTCCGTCGCAGACCGCAGTTCAGGTTATCATTGGCACCAAGGTCCAGTTCGTAGCCGACGAAATGGCAAAGATGCTGAAGTAACACTGAAAGCAATTCAACGCAGCCTGAAGTGCTCGCACACGGTTTGGAAATACAGCCGCGTGGGAACACCGAATGGTTAAGAAATCGCAACCAATCTAACTAACCTATCTTGTTTACATATCACGATTGCGCTCCGCGCAATGGAAAGGGCGGGCACATTGCCTGCCCTTTCTATTTCCGGAGACAGAAGAAAGAGGTATTCCATGAAAATCATTCGCGCTAAGGATTATAACGACATGAGCCGCAAGGCAGCCAACATCATTTCGGCACAGGTTATTCTCAAACCGGATTCCGTACTCGGTCTGGCAACCGGTTCGTCACCGATCGGCATTTACGAGCAGCTGATTAAATGGTATAACAAGGGCGATGTGGACTTCGGCGGCTGCACGACCTTCAATCTGGACGAATATCGCGGCCTGACACCTGATCACGACCAGAGCTATCACTATTTCATGCACAAGAACTTTTTTGATGCCGTGAACATCCCGGCGGAGCGCATCAACCTGCCGGACGGCGCGCAGCTTGACGCCGAGCGGGAGTGCAAGCGCTACGATGCAGCCATTAAGGCGGCGGGCGGTATTGACCTGCAGCTGCTCGGCATGGGCCTGAACGGACACATCGGCTTCAACGAGCCGGACGAGTATTTCTCCAAGGGTACGCACTGTGTAAATCTGACCGAGTCCACCATCGAGGCAAACAAACGCTTTTTCGCCTCGGCGGATGATGTGCCGCGGCAGGCGTACACCATGGGCGTGCAGACCATCATGCTGGCACGGCGCATCGTGCTGGTGGTTTCCGGTGAAAACAAGGCAGAGACCGTCCGCGAAGCGTTCTTCGGCCCGGTAACGCCTCAGGTTCCGGCATCCATCCTGCAGCTGCACACAGATGTTTCCATCGTAGCGGACGAGGCGGCACTGTCTAAGTGCGGCGATTTGCTCTAAAAAGGAAGAAAAGTTATGGAATTTAGCAATTTGAGGGTATATCAGCCGGACGGCACGTTCAAAACCGGCGGACTGTCCATCTCGGGCGACCGGATTGCATCCGCAGAGGTGAGCGCGGATGCGGTGGATATGGGCGGTCTGTACGCCGTGCCCGGACTGGTCGATCTGCATTTTCACGGCTGCATGGGCCGCGATTTCTGCGACGGCACGCATGAGGCTATCTCCACACTGGCAAAGTATCAGGCACAGATCGGCGTGGCCGCCATCTGTCCGGCGACTATGACCTATCCGGAGGACAAGCTAACGCAGATTGCCGAAGCCGCCGCAACCTATCAGGCGGAGAGTAATGACGCGGCGCTTGTGGGCATCAACATGGAAGGCCCGTTCATTTCCGAGGCGAAAAAGGGGGCGCAGAACGGCGCTTATCTGCATGCGCCGGATGCGGCCATGTTCCGCCGGGTGCAGGAAAAAGCCGGCGGTCTGTTCAAGCTGTGCGATCTGGCACCCGAGCTGCCCGGTTCGATGGAGACGATCGACGAGCTGGCAGGCGAGGTGCGTATCTCGATTGCGCACACGACAGCGGATTATGACACCGCTTGCGAAGCCTTCAAGCACGGAGCCCGGCAGGTGACCCATCTGTACAACGCCATGCCGCCGTTTTCTCATCGGGCACCGGGCGTCATCGGTGCGGCCTTTGACAACGATAACGTGGCGGTTGAACTCATCGCGGACGGCGTGCATGTGCATCCGTCGGTCGTTCGCGCGACCTTCCGGCTGTTTGAGAACCGTGTTATCCTGATCTCGGACAGCATGATGGCGACCGGACTGGATGACGGCGAGTATTCGCTCGGCGGACAGGCGGTTACCGTGCGCGGCAACCTTGCCACCCTGCACGACGGCACGATTGCGGGTTCCGCGACCAACCTGATGGACTGCGTGCGCTCGGCTGTTAAAATGGGTGTTCCGCTCGGTCAGGCGATTCATTCCGCGTCCACCAATCCGGCGCGCGCTATCGGCGTTGAGCACGATTACGGCTCGCTCGAGCCGGGCAAGCTGGCGAATGTGCTCCTGCTGGATGAGGAGCTGAACATTCACACGATTCTGCTACGCGGCAAGCTGTTAAATTGAACAGCGATTTGATAAAGAAATGAAATGAAAAGAAACCGGCATCGGAAGATGCCGGTTTTACGTTGTTATGGGGTGCATGGTGCGGAAAACTGGAATTTGACTTAATATCCATGGTCAACATGCTGCCACTTTCCGCCATCTGTTCTAACTAAAATCCACTTCCAATCACTGTATGTACTATTTGGATTCAAAGACCCGTCTCCACCAGATGAATCAACATCGAATGAAGATAATAAAACAATGACTTCATCTGCATTGTTTCTGTCTGCCCAATCTTTATGATCTTTCGTGCAGTCATCTCCGGCATAGTAAATTTCTGTGAGAGTGCATCCTTTCCAGTCACTCTTAAACTCCTTTTTTATTGTGTCAATAGCGGCTTTAATATCCTCTTCTGAATAGCTCTCAGATTCAACATTATGAGTTTTTACTTCACTGACATCTCCACCACAAGCACTCAAACCAAATAAAAGCATAATACATAGCATTGTACATACTATTTTCTTCATACAAGACCTCCTTAAATTCCGATTTGATATTTCAGCCAATAGTATGCAGTTGAAAACGCCTTACTTCTTCCTCTTTTTCTTCTTCTGCACGCTGTATCCAAACTTGCCGAGATACTTGCCAAGCGCAAAATACTCGCCGTGGGAGTACATAATCAGGTTCGCATCGTTGATATGAAACCGGTCGTTTTCGTCCAGATATTCGTCATCAACCGTCACGCCGACCACCTCGGCGATGAACATGGTATGGCTGCCGAGTGCGCGGCTCTCGGTGACGCGGCAGGCGATGTTGACCGGGCTTTCCGCGATAGCGGGTGCGCTGACATGCTCGACCGGCATGGGCGTCAGACCGGTTTTCGCAAATTTATCCACATCACGGCCGCTGACAACGCCGCAGTAGTCGCACGCGCGCGCCAGCTTTTCGGTGGTGAGATTGATGACAAATTCACCGGTTTTCTCGATAATATCGTAAGAATACCGTGACGGACGGACCGAGATCGACACCATCGGCGGGTTGGTGCAGATCGTACCGGCCCACGCTACCGTGATGATGTTGGGACGGTGATCTTCATCGGCAACGCTGACCATCACCGCCGGAACGGGATTGAGCATGTTGCCGGGCTTCCAGCTTTGTTTACCCATGTTTATCTCCTTTATTGTGCGTGGGATAGACGGCACGCAGTTGTTTTGAAAGTCTGATTATGCCAGCGGCTGCACCGTATAGCGGAGCCGTGCGGGCGAGTGCGGATACCGACGGTAAAACGCGCTTACCAGTCGGTCGGCAACCATGCGGCTGTTTTCGTAATTCGCCTGCGGCAGCAGGATGATATACTGCGAAATGCTGCATCGAGCGATCGCATCGCCGCGGCGCAGATTGTTCTGGACAAGCACTTGCAGATTGTTCATTGCGGGGTCCAGACTGCGGCGTGCAAGCATTTCGCCGTCCTTGCCGGAGACCGACAGCAGGCAGATATTCGCTGAATGGCCGTTTCGCGCGATTGAACGGGCTTCGGAACGGTACAGAATCTTGAAAAAGTCATATTCGCATACCATGGCGCCGCTGTGCGGCGCGGGCTCCTCAAGCTGAGAGCAAACCTCGTCCATGGTCAGTGTGCGGTCGTTTACGGTGCGTGTCGCCTGACGATACAGTGTGCGCAGCGTCTCGGACGGCATAACGCCGAAATGCGCAAACAGCTGCTCGCTCATTTCTTCGTAGACCGACATAGCGCCCTTCATATCGCCGGTGCGGAGCAGACCGCGCATGAGGTGCTCATACAGATCCTCCTGATACGGCTCAATATGAATTGCCCGACGGCACAGCGCAACGGCTTCGGCGGTGCGTTCCTGCTTTTCAAGCAGCTCGATCGCACCGGCTGCCGCACGGGTGTACAGGCTGTGATAGTAGGCCACGATTGGAATAGTCCAGATTTCATCGGTCATGCGCGGCAGCGGATCGCCGGCATACAGTGCCAGTGCAGCCTGATATTCCGCCAGACGGACATCGTCATCTCCGGCGGCTTCGGCGGCATGAAAATGCGCCTCAAAATCCGCAATATCGAGGGAAAGCGGCATAGCGTTGTTCCAGAAGTATCGTCCTGCTTTGCGGCGGATGAGCAGGCGGCCAAGTCCCGGCTGCAGCTTGTCCAGCGCGGTGCGAATGCGGTGAAAGATTGATTTGAGCGCATTTCCGGGATCCGCGCTTTTCTCGCTGTTGCTCCAGTATAGATGGATCAGCTCCTCCTGTGCGAACGAGCGGCCGTGGTTATACAGCATATAGGCCAACAGTGACCATACCCGGCGGGAGCGGTCGTCGCTGTCGGAAATGGTGCGGTCGCCGTATCGAAGGGTAAACTGCCCGAGCATCTGCACTTGTAATGTAGGTCCGTTCATCTTTGCTCCCCACCTTTGTATGATGTGTTCGCAGATTGACGCGTATGACCGCTTACAAAGTCATACGGCATATATTAGAAATATACCACGAAACAGGCAAAAATGCAAACCGGAGAACAGGGAACAGCGGAGCTCCTGCAGGTGCAGCCGCAGATTTGCGGGAGAACTGCCGTTGAGAAAGAATGCATAAATCAACACGATAGATGAATTGATTTTGCGAAAAATACAAAAATACAGTATGATTTACAGTAAAGAGAACACACGTTCTTTATTGAATGCTCGATTTCTCTGTCCGGATAGGAGCAAGGACAGGGTACCTTCTGAATAGCATGGACAAATGCAGCTTCAGCGATTTGGAGAATCCTTGCAACCGATTGGCAGAAGTGCGGCTATACGGGCAGCTCAAAAGCGGTAAGGAGATTTTTGAGATTTATCCGCACTAAGAATAACCGTGCGCCGGACGGAGAGGACCGGTACGCTGTCAGATCGACCTGCTTCTTAGCGGAAGACCGTAATACAATCGTACTGCAAGGAGATGGTTTTATTGCTGCCGGACGCATCTCTGCGCAGTGCGATATGGACGCTCAAGTAAAGGAGTTGATTCAGAGTCGTGTCGCAAAGATATAAGATATTTTATACCTCAGCAGCCGAGCGGGATATTACGGAAAAGCTGATGTACATTATGCAGCAGTATCGGGATACCGCTTTGGCAGAACGGTGGGACAACGCCTTTGCACTTTGATACAGGAGAATTTGACTGTATTTCCGGCTAAGTATCCGCTGTATGATGTAGAGCCGTGGAGTTCTGCGGGAATTCGACAGTATGCTACGCGAAATGACGTGATTTTGTATTCGGTTGATGAAATCCACAGCTAAGTGCACATTCGCAGTGTTTGCACACGCGGTCGAAATTTGGATTTGCATCTGTCGGAGCAGAGCGAAAGCATAGAGTAAAACGAAAAGAGCGGCAAGGCAGCTCCCGATAAGAAAACATCGTGAGGAAAGAGAGAACGGTATAGCTTCGGCTGTACCGTTTTCTCATTTTTCCATTGATGCCGTGACTTTTGACATTTCCAAGGATCCGATACCCTTGTAGTAAATATCGATCTCCTGCATCCGGTTCTTGCCCTTCGGGTCGCTGGCCGCATGGACGATGATTTTCTCCACGAACTCATGGAGGATGCAGGGCGTGAGCTCCGGGATATCCGTGTACCTCTCCACAACGGAGAGAAAACGATCAACATCCGCCGATTTGCTTTTCCCTAGCTCCACTTCTTTCCGAAGGGGACTCGTCAGCACCTTGAGCTCCTGTCCTTCCTTCTCATAGTCCGCAGAGAGCTTCTGAAAGCGTTCATCGGAGAGCTTGCCCGAAATGTTGTCCTCATAGAGCCGCTTGAAGATAGCATCCAACTCTGTGATCCGCTTTTCGGAATCGGCAAGCTGCCGTTTCCGCTTTGCAATATTCCGGTCACGTTGCCGCAGGTCACTGTCCATGACCAGCCTCACAAACTCGTCCTTACTGCGGGAGGCGAAGGAAACGATCTCCCGCGGGAGTCGCTGATGGCTGAGGCGCAGATGTGCCGGAAGGCGTTCTGCCGGGAATAGCGAAAAGAGAACAGCGCAGCTTCGGGGCGAGATGCCCGTCCGCTGCGCTGTCCGATGTTCGCTTATGTGGTCATGTCAGCGGTCTTGCTGCTTGGCCGTATGTCAGCCGATCACTTCTTGCAGCGCCAGAGGAAGGTCACGATCTGCGCTCTGGTGCAATCCGCGTCGGGGCTGAATGTGGTGTTGGTGGTTCCCTTGGTGATGTCCTCCTTGACCGCCCACAGTACCGCGTCGGCATAGTAGACGGTGGACTTCACATCGACAAAGAGATTGGCTGTACCCGCTGCTGGGGACTTCTCAGAACGCCACAGGAAAGTGACGATCTGGGCGCGGGTGCAGGTCATGTTGGGGCTGAACGTGGTGTTGCTGGTGCCCTTGGTGATGCCGTTTTCTACCGCCCACAGCACAGCGTCGTAATAGTAGCTGCCCGCGGGGACGTCGGTAAACGGCATGGTGCGGGTTTCGGGTTTGGGACTGCCAGCGGCACGCCACAGGAAGGTCGCGGCCTGCGCACGGGTGCAGATGCCATCCGGGGAGAAATGGGTATTATCGGTTCCCTTGGTGATGCCGTTTTCGACTGCCCAATCCACGGCGTCCTCATAATAGCTGCCGGTAGCTACATCCACAAACACGCCGGTCTGGGGGTTGCCGTTGGCTTTCATAAAGATGACCTCGATGGTATGGGTTCTGCGGACATTCTCAAAGGTGTAGGACTTCACCGCGCCGATGCTCTTGCCGTCGATCTTGACGTTGGCGACAGCATAGTCCTTATCCGGGGTGATGGTGAAGGTCTGATCTCTGCCCTCGCGGACGCTGACATTGCCAGAGGGGGAGATAGAGCCGCCAGTTCCGGCAGTTGTCTTGATGGTGTAGTAGCTGTAGCCGCGGCCGCCACCGCCATTGTAGCGCCAGTGTGCCGTATAGCTGCGGTTGCCGGTGCTGCCCTTCGGGATGGTGACGGTCATATTATTCTCGCCGTCAAGCCCCGTGCCGCTCCAGCCGGTGAAGGTATAGCCGGATTTGGTAGGATTCTTGAGGGTGAAAGCCACCGTTTCAATGGTGTAGGTGTCTGGATTGCCCTCCACAGTGCCGCCGGCCAGATCATAGGTAATCGTGTACTGGTTGACTGTCCACTGCGCCGTCAGCGTGGTTACGACCTCCGGAACGCTTTCACCGGGGGCGTACAGGTTTCCGTCGCTGCCAAGCCACTTAAAGTAGCTGCCGTTATTTCCGTCCGGGCGGGTCAAACCGTCGGACGCAGGCGCGGTAAACTTGCTGCCGGTTTTCACGATGATGTGAATAGCATCGGAGCTGCCGCCCAGCTTGCCGCCGCCAAGGGCAAGGGTAACGGCCTTCAGCCCGTCAGGACCCAGTGTGTTGGGGTTCCGAACTTCAAGGACGGGGCGGAAACCGTGGTTCGAGTAGGATCTCGTAGCATAGCTGTGGAACCAGCGGCGGGCCGAATTGTACCCGCGAACCGCACGACGCGACGCGTCTGACGCGTCTAAAGAAACAGTATCCTGTCCCCACGAATACATTTCATTCCAGTTTTGGATATATCCGCTGTCCTTATTCAGCATCGTGTCCCATTCGTTGCTTTGGGGCACGCCGGGATCGGAATCGCCCAAACCTGTAGCGTCACTTCCCACAGACGGTGCGCGCAGGGTATAGTCCACGCCGCCGCTGGCATAATTTTTGCCGAAAATCAGACCTTCGTCATTCAGGCCATTCCAGCTTACCGTATGCGTTACGGCATAGTCCGCCACAAACAGGCTGTGGGGATATTTGTTCTGCTGTGCATACTCCTCGGTGGTTGCCATCTCCGTTGTGAGCTTGTAGGCGTTCACCGTCCCTGCGTAGGTAAAAGGAACATAGTGCAGCGACGCATCCGGCAGGCTGCCGTTAGCCGTGCCGGGAATGTTCTCGCCGGAGAGGTCAAAGTAATACGTGCCGCCGAGAGCGAGGGAAAACTGCTCGTCAGGCGAATCATTAGCCAATAGCATTGGCGCAGCCAGCGCCCCCAATGCAGCGGCAGCTTCCGCATACCGGGTCATATCCAGCTCGTCGATTTCCTCGTCGGAGAGCTTCTCCTTCGCCTCGTCGATGGCCTCAAGCTGCGCCTTGACTTCTTCGGCGTTATCTTCAGTGATTTCTTCTGCGTTCGGTAAACCGTCGATCATGGCCTGTACCTGATCTGCGGCACTCAGCTCTGTGGGACCATTCGGATCATCGGCTCTCTCGGTGCTGCCGTTTTCGCCGGTTCGGTCCTCAACAGGGATGTATTGACCGCAGTTCTGCGGTATGGCATTCTCCGCTCCACAGACAGGGCATTCCTTGTTCATGTTGTCCGCCGTGCAGGCCGTTTCACAGCTGCAAACGGGCGGGGTTTCCGTGCTGTCCTCTGCAAAAGCCGCTGTTGGCATAAGGCATAGCAGCATACACAGGGCAAGCAGGGTGCTGAATATGCGTTTTTTCATTTTGCTTCCTCCGTTTCACCGTCTCTTGACAGCTTAAAATCGTATTTCATTTCCAGCATGGCAAACAGCTTATACATAACCTCTGTGGCAATCGCCTTGATATCCAGTGTCTGAATAAAGGCAAGCACTTTGGCCTGCTCCTCCTCCGGCACCTTGTACACTCTCAGTTCCGCCGTCAGAAAGCGGCTGATTTTTCGCTCCAGCGGGAAATGAATGTCACATTTGCGTGCCATATAGCTGCGCATCAGTCCCGCCGTGCCGATGTCCATTTCATAAAAATCGCTGTCGGTGTAATCGGGGAAATTCCCGCCGAAAATCTCTTTTAATTCCGCCGTGGTATGCACATAGATATATTCCGCCGTATCCGGGGCGGTATAGGCTTCGATATAAATCTCCCGCAGATTCTCGTTCAACTCGGTGAGGGTGAGCTGGATCGCCGTATCCACCGCATAGGCATACACCGGCGGCAGCTTGCTGTCCGCAATGCTCCGTGCCACACCGAACTGACCGTCGAACATCGTTTCGGTCAAATCCAGCAAAATCTTGTCCTTGGTGGGAAACAGATTCAGGTAGCTTCCCCTTGCCACGCCTGCTTCGTCCACGATCTGACTGACCGAGGTGTTTTTATACCCCTGCTCCAAAAAAAGACGAACGCACGCGGTCAGGATTTTCTTCCTTGTTTCGCTGCTGCTTCTGCGCAAATAATTCACCCCTTATAAAAGTGTTAGTATCCGTACCAATAATACCATCTCAAGAATGAAAAGGCAAGTGGTATTTGAGGCTTTCTGCGTTGAATTGTGACATTTTCGCAAACGCTGCCTTCTTCCATTACTCACAAAACTTTATGACTTCTTGAATACTTCCCGAAAAAGAAAAGACGCTGTCGCTTTACAGCAGCCTTACCGATAGCGTGTTATGCGTAAATCAGATCGTTTGAAACAATCTCCATACGACGATTGTGCATGGCGGGTTATATTTCTTCCGTCCGCAATCTCCAAGAAAGAACGCCCATTCTCTCTTGAGATATTTCGGCATACGGGGCATCTGCATCACCTCCTTGCCCGCGCCGGGTTTGCGGATTTGCTTTTGAAAATAGAAAAACGCCCAACATCTCCCGAAACTGTTCGCTTTCGGGGCGATTTTGGACGTTTTTATTAGATATGAGGGGCTTTACGACGGTGGGGAATATAACCTTGTCGCTTATGGTGGGAAAGCCCACTATTTGCTGCTTTGTGGCAATAGAAAAGCGCCACATCGCTGCGGCGCTTTTGCTTTGCCTGGAAGATGGAACGGGGGCTGTTCAGTTATCTGTTGTTCTTTCTCTTGCTGCCAACAACGGCTGTTCCAATGGCTGCACTACCGCTGACAAGCATAAGGACAA
>OLOC01001917.1_pt1 | contig 10736 bp, 16 predicted proteins | sample 1643111 | NCBI WGS metagenome assembly OLOC01 (sample SAMEA3136633, study PRJEB25190) | human gut metagenome
GGGACAACACATACTTTGTTTCTTTTTGTGATTTTTGCGAAGTGACTTCTACCTGTAGCGAATAGAATACACTTTCTATGCTATTCCCCTCTGTTGTCTTTGCTTTTTCTACTCCGGGCAGTTCGTGAACATAGACCGTGGGAAAATGAGTACTTACATCCTTTGGGCTATCCGTGTTTGTGTAAAAGATATCCGGATATTTCTTTTTTAATATACTTTCCGTCTTTACTTTTATAAGCGACAAAAGCTTTGTTTCTAAGTCAAAAACCCATGAATTATCCATTATCCAAACACCTCTTTTGCTGTTTCTTGTATCTTATTAGCGATCTCAACAGTCGCACTATACATTGGCATTGTTGCTTTGACACCGTGCGTATAATGCCATTTATCGTCTTCTCCAAGATAGTACCATCCATCCTCAAATGCATGTGTCTGTCCGGGAAATGTGCCGACTCCGTAACCCATCTCATTTGCTTTTGGATTCGGCTCTGGATTATAGTGAATACCTGCGCCAAACTCAACCGCAAGAAGTGTGTTGAACGACGGATAATCTTCACTGGAGAACGTCTGACCTGTTGCTACAATAATCACCTTGCATCCGGCATCTTCCTGTGTAGTCTCGCTCCTTAGCGTGATCGTTTTTCTTCCAAGCGGAGATTCTTCTATCTTGCTTAAAGCAACCAATTCACCTTTTTTGGCAAGTGCTTCTGTGAACTCAACTATTTTTTGGTTCAGTTCTTTCTTGTATTCTTCTATCTGCCTAATTGCTTCTTTGATACTCTTTTGTGACAGCCCAAATGATATTATTTTCTTACCCATTTCTACCCTCATGGACGAGCTTTTTTAGAAGATAGCTGTCTTCATTCAGTGACTCGTCATTTGTTGCTACAACCTCATAATCAGCGGAATCTCCGTCGATATGACCTCCGATGTATGTCACTTCTCTTTTACGCCATATCCTTGTTCCGGATACCCACGGATATGCTCCCTTATCCGTGACGATCACAGCCTTGTCCGAAGCATCGTCTACACCAAAAGCCTTTACATAAGCTTCCGTAAGAGTTGATGCAATATTAGACCGGAAGCCAACCGGTTCTGTATACCCAGGCTGAGACTCCCCTGTATAGATTGGATGCATTTCTCCATCTATTTCCATGTATTTGATATTCCCCTCATCGTCTGTCTCATAGACGGGTACGGAATCTGTTTGCATGGAATACTTCATTTTCTGCTTATTCCGGTTTAATGTTCGCATTGTTTTCCACCTCCGGCAGTCCCGCAATGCTTGTCAGCAAGGACACGACTCCGGCAAGAACGGCAGATGATACCGCAACACGCCAGTCAACTCCCTCAAGTACGGTGCTTGCACCAATCACGCCGACAAGAGTCTGTGCTACGGTCTTTATCGCTCTTACAAGCGCACATTTCCCCCAGTTTTTCCAATCTCTCATAATCATTCCTCCCTTGATCTCTCTCTTGTGTCAATACCAGAGCACTTTTCCATAAAATCAATTCTGTGATGTGCGCTCTTGACACTTGCTTCCAATTTAATTAGTCTCCCGTTATGCGAAGCAATATCTTCTCTCATAGAAGCAACTTCTTTCTTTACATCTGCTACAGCAACTGATATATTGTCCAGTTTCATGTTGATTCTTGTATCACTTTTGACTCTTTCTTCTAAGTCTTTTGTGTCGGAACGTTTGTTGTTACGCAAACCAAAATACGCAGAAAAGCAAAGCGATATAATACTCACAACAATAGCAAGTGAAATCTGTATAGTCATGGCATTACCACCTTTCTTAATAGTTGCCCACTCGCCCTCCACCACAACAGTGAGCGCCCTGCGGCTGTAGATGCCCACAACCACGCACATTCTTCTTAAAAGGTATGAACATAAGGTAATATGTCACTAAATACGGAAAGAGAAATATAAGCACTCTCATAGGAACGTGTGGTAGAGTTCTCACCGTGTGAAGTCTCTCCCTCTGCTCCCTCTTTGGCTTTTAAGTCCACCACAGCCATAGCAAGTGTAGAAAGATGGTCTTCCATGTCTTTCTCAATCTGCATTTCCGTGAAATGTGACGGAAAATTCCTCTGCTGCTTATACTTCTCGATAACAAAATCAATCAGCAATGCAGATGGTTCTTCACCTTTCAGCTCTGGTATCGTGTTGAAATATTCAGTTGCTTTCTTTTTGATTGATTCCGCTATCATACTCTTCCTCCTACAGCCCCATCATTGCGATCAATGCATCTTTCAACTGTTCACCGGTTGCATTTTCAGCGTCTTCAATGCCTTTTTCGCTTGCCAGTTTCTTAAGCTCATCAACAGGCATTCTCTTAATTGCTGTCTTTGTATACCCTGGATCATCTGTATGTTCTTCCATTGCTGGCTCTTCCGGGATAACCTCTCCCGGAAGATACCAAATGCCATTATGCTTTGTCATACATTCTGCTACCATAAGATAACCTCCTAGTAACACTTGATAACGTATGTGCTGTCCATTCTTTCATAAGACGGAAGTACGATCTCAGATACGGTGGTCTTTGTCTGTACCGGGTCTTCGGATGTTGTTACGGATACAGCAACGCCAGTGTTTACGATAGATACATCAGCTTCTGGTTTTCCCATCAGTGTTCTTTCCTCTGGTGTAGTTCCATACCAAGTGTTTCCAAGCGCACCATTTGGCACAAGAGTTGCAAGACCATCTGGATAGAATTTAGCAGCCACGCCACTTTCATTCTTATACTGTTTAGAGTACACAACGATTTTCACGTCCAGTTCTGTTGAAAATACATCTTTGACTCTTGCATCTGTCATGAAGATGTTTGCTGTTGCGTTCTGAGCGAGAATAGCACTCTGGATATTTTTGTTCTTTTTCAGATAATCCATTGTCTTTCTTGACACAATCATAATTTCTGGTCTTTCACCAGTGTTTGCTTCTACTGCATCAAGCGCTTTAGATGTGTCATTTAATGGGTCACTGTTCTCTGTATCGCTCCACTTGTCTGTATCTGTAGAAAGTGTTGCGAAGTTGTTCTGTTTGTACTCTCCGTTAGGGTCGTAGTTGTAAGTATAAGTTACACCGTTTGCCTGGATGGAAATTTTTGGAGAACCATCTGTTGGCGCTAACAACTGCATAATCATACGTTCCGGTACAACGTTCGCTCCGTCGATAAGGTCTGTTGTGTCATCAAAAATTCTTGCAAGAATTTCTGTTGCATACGGCGAAGCAGAATCTACCACATTCTGATAATCAAGCTCATCTCTTTCTTTTACGATTCTTGACTCGCGGAAGAAAGCCATTTCTGATTCTGCCATCTTGAATCCCTCACGGCTTCTAATTGTTGAAACCGCATCAAAATTTGATGGTGCTAATGATACTGGCAGACCTTTGTGCGTTTTAATCCATTTAAGGTCAAGTCCCATCTTCTTTTTAGGCGGGAATAATCCGGCACCTAAATACGCCTGTTTATTGCTTGCCGCTTCTGTATGCACAAGAGCGATTGCTTTTGCGTTAAATGCGTCTCTAAGATTCATGCTCTTTTCCTCCTATTCAAAAACAATAAGTTTTAATGCTGTCTTTACACTGTCTGCAATCGTGATGCTTGCATTTGCATTTGCATTTGCTTCGTTTACACATGCGAAAGCTTTGACGATTGTTCCGTTCGGATTATCCTCATATACATCACTAAGAAGGATTCCAACTGGTGCGGCATCAGTTGTTCCACCGGAATCCCCTGTTGTTCTTCCGTTTACTGCTTTGCCGTTTGCGTCAATTGGGTTTCCCGCTTTGCATACGCCGTCAGTGAAAGCAGAAGTGTCAAGTGTAATTTCCTCAAAGAGTTCACCACCAAGTTTTCTCTTGAGGATTTCTTTCTGCGTTGAAACGCTTGTTTCTGTAAATTTCATCGGTTATACCTCCTACTACAGATAGCTGTCTAATACAGCCTTGCTTGCTTTAGATGATTCAGCCATAGACTTGCCGATAGACTCAGCGGTCTTCTCTGCTTCTGTCTTTTCTTCATCATCCTTTGGTTTTGGTTCACCACCGCCCGGATTCTTAGAGCCGTCTGCAATCTCTTTCTCCTTGTTCTTTGCGGCAGTTGTTTCTCTATCTGCGATAATCTCAGACAATGAATCAATAGCTGTCTTTGCCTTTTCCACATCATCAAGGAATACAGAAAGGACATTTTCTACTTTCTCGCCTGTAATGCCTTTTTCAGCCGCATATGCACGGATGTCTTTTCTTGCGCTCTCTTTCTCAAGCTGTGCAATCTGTTCCTGCAACTTTGCAATTTCGCCATCCGGCTCTGGTTTCGGCTCTTTATTCGGTTTCGGATCGTTGCTTGGCTTTGGCTCTGGTTTAGGCTCTTTATTTGGCTCTGTTTTGTTTGAATGGAACTGATTCAGATAGTTTGTAACCTGTGCTTCTGATGGTTCTTCAATCCCCAGTGCCTGTAAGTTCTGTTTTGCTTCTTCTCTTGTCATATTGATTACCTCCGTTATCTACATTTGTTGTCGCTGTTCTATCAGCTTGGATTTTTACTTTTCCCATTTAACGCATGGGTGCAATGTATAAGAAAAAGCAACCGTATTTCTACGATTGCTTTCACTATCAAATATTTAATTATGCTGTACGCTTCCACATTCTCACCGTGATATATGGCATCATGTTGTTGTGCGCCATTCCAGAACCTGTACTTTCAACTGTTACTGTGTGGGAATGATTTGCAACCTCACTTGTCTCTATTGTTGAAGCTGTTCCTGTAATCCAGTGCATTGCATCAAGTGTTCCTTTTCCATATGCATCTTGCCTTTTTCTATAACCAACTGTGTGCTTGTGTTTACCTGCACCACCAGTTGAAGCACTATGATTATGTGATGGCATTTCTTCCACAGTAAGAACATGCGTCTTTTCGCCACCTGTCATTCCCGTTTCCGTTAAATCATCGTCATCTGGATCATAACCTATCAATGTTCTTCCTGTTGCAAATTCTTCCCATGTGCCACCAATTATGGCATTCGGATTTGCCCCGTTAGCTGATATATAAACACTACCTATCGGATATACGCTGTCAAGCGTGACACCTCCAGGAGATTGTTGGTCTACATATTTTTTTAGCTCTTTGATAGCATTTTCAAGAGCTTTATTTGTAGCATATGCTTCTTCTGCAAATGATTGACTCACAAACGTTTGTCCAAAGTCTCTCCACGTTCCGTCACTACCCAAGCCGTAACTGTTTCCAAATTCACTTTTCTTTGGTGCAGGAACTAATCCAGGAGCTCCGTCAGACGTTCCGTCCGTTCCTTGGAACGCCGTATACGTCGTATCTGTAAACTTAGCGTCACTTGGAACATCCGCATCAACTGTATGACCGTTTACTTCGGATGCACTTTTTGCGCTTGAAGCATAAGAACTTACACTACTTGTAGTTACAGGCGTAATACTATCAATAAATGAACCGTTCTTAAAAGACAACAATTTTGGATTATCCACACAAATAGCGCATACACTTGGTGTGTCCCAATCATTCATTGGCTTATAATAAAAATCATATTTTCCATCATTAACTTTAACTGCAAATATGGAATTACTATAAGTAGAAGAGTTAATAGATAACCAATTTAACGTACATTGCACAATTACTCCAGCAGTACTTCCGTTCCGGATGTGAAAAAATAAAGTTCCTTTTGCTCCTGCTGTTCCTTCTTCGTGATTAAACAATAATACACCAGAACAAATACCATAAGCTCCCTGATTAGACAGATCTACTGTGGCAAATTTCGCAAATTTACCTTTATTAGTATTACTACTTGACGGCAAAACAGCACTATTCATATAAGAATAACTTAATTCACTCCACTTAGAACTTCCATTTCCAACTTTATACATACCATTTTTGTCCGATGAAATTGCCATTTCGCCAGCCAGAAGAACTGGGTCTTTTGATTTCCAGTTGTGTTCTGCGTCATATTTCGGTAGTACACCTTTGTCAATGCCTAAATAAGCTTTTACAGCATCTTTGCTCACGTTTTTTATCTTACGGTCGTAGGTATAGCCAGCTAAAAACGCAAGGCTCGAATAATCAAGGCTATTGCCCGCATATCCTATTTTCACAATTTCATTTTTGTCATTATAGTCAACAATTCCAGTGCTCTTACTAGCCACGCCGAGGAACTCCCCAACTGTAGCTTGAACTGCGCCGTCTGGTACAGTAGAGATTTGGTCTTTCTGCCAGGTTACAGTAATGTTGTTATACGTTGGATTATGATATTCAGTTACATCTACTTCGTCAAACCAATCGTTTTTTTTGACATATAGTTCCCAAGTTGATACTGCGGATTTATATATCCATACATCGGCTGTTGCTCCAACCACGCTGAGTGTTTCTACGGTCGGGTCATTATAATCTAAGTTACTAAACTGGACAACTATTTTAGTCGGCTTAATGTCACCACGCCTCGTAATTGTCAGTTCTATTGGGGCATTCGTATATCCTGTTTTAATAACCATCGTAGCTAAACGAACATACCCATCGGAGTCGCTAGTTCCGTAAGTATAATGAACGGCTGTTCCGTACGGGACATTCAATAATCCTTTCATGGTTCCGCCGGTTAATGGGAGATAGTTTGAAAGCTGCTCCTTAAATTTCTTCCATACCCTATCCACGCCAGCATTATCTAAAAAGCCCATAAGATCACCACCTTACACACATATCTCATCAAGTTCTTCGTTCGTGATCGCTGTGATTGTAAAGATTTCCCCGAGTGGATCCCATGCTGTACCATTCCATGCTACATTCATTCCTGCACCACCATAAACACTGGCTGACTCGATGTTGTATACCCAACCAACTTGTTGCCCTGTAGTTGGAAGTTTTGATGCATCTGCAACTGAACCTTTATAAACATACATATTAGTTATGTCTGACTTCTTGGCATAGACCGCTAATTCTGTCGATAAACTAGTTTTTGATACATATGTAAGCGTTGCATCTGTTTTTTTAAGATAACTGCTTTTATCTGCATACGTATTCTCAAGCTCTGTTCCAGTCGGCAGACCGTCCAGTTTCGTTTTATCGGTGGCAGTCATTAGACCATGACTGCTTTGCGTTGCATCGTTGTAGGTTGTGTCTTTAGCTGAAAACTTAATACTGTTTCCATCACCGCCACCACTACTGTCAACAACAACCTCAACCTTAACATTATCACCAGATAATAATGACAATGTATCCTGCATATTAATTGCCCCAGTCGTTCCATTTGAACCGTGGTCTACATCAACATTAGAATAAGCAGCTACGTTCTTCTGAGCACCTTCTTCAATGCCATCTAATTTTGTTTTGTCTTCTTTTGCCATTAATCCATCAGAAGACGGTGTTGCTTTATTGTAAGTTTGGTTTGGTGGTACCGCCCATGTGCCGTCCTGTCTTAAGTACTTCGTTGTACTCGTTTCATTTGGAAGTTGTGGCGCAAGTCCTGCAGCTGTTTTGCTTACAACACTGTATTTTGTGTTTTCTGGTGTGCCCCAAGTACCATCACCTTTAAGGAAACTGTCTTGTTTTCCGCTTTTTGGAGCTGGTACAAGACCGTTGCTTCCATCAGCCGAATTTGTTGCTCCCCCAAATACACTATATTCCGTATCTTTTGTGGTTTGCGTGCTTGTGCTTCCATCTCCTTTTGTGATTGTCACAGTTTTTCCATTGATGGAAATATCGGTAACCCCTTTATTGAATAATGCTTTTACTTTCGCCCATAGTTTCCTTACGCCATCTTTATCAAGATATGCCATAATTACACCTCACAAATCTCGTCTAATTCGTCCATTGTTATCGGAAATAGCTCTTCCCTTGTTAGCCAGCTTTTTGTAGACACATCATAGATATAGGTTGCATCTGTATCTGTTGCATATGCTTTACTGCCGCTTTCAAGAGAATCGTATTTAGGCAGGTATGTAAAGTCTTCCGAAAGAAACGTGTATTCCCTTACACGCCCCTCATTTCGTATCTTTGTACATACGATAGACCCCATATATGGTATTACTTCACCGGCTTCATATACCTGCCCATCCTGTATTGTTCTATAAGTCGCCTTCATCTCCTATACCCCCAGTCTTTTTCTGGAAGTCATCAAGAAGCTGCCTTGCCTGTTGCTCCTGTTGCTCTTCAATTGTCTGATACTTGGTGTCGAGATACGGTTTTGACAGGAGAAATACTTTCTCAGCGTCACCCCATAAGCCTACAGTGCGAATTGCCACAAGTGGGTGGATACCGCACTCTAGCAAGTACTGTAGTGACTGACACTTCACTACCATATTGTCAGTAGGGCTGTGGTTAATCTGTACATCAAAGTCTCGCAAGGTAAGCTTTAAGTCTTCCTTATAGATTCTTAAGATGTTAAGAACAACCGAGATCAGACGCTTCTCGCTTGATTTTACAAGCGGGTCCTTCAGTTTTGCTCGTGTCTTGCTGAAATCCCATCCGTTACGAAGCTCTACAGCGCCTTGACTGTCACCGCCCGTGTTGCCCTGCTTGTTCGGAATAGCAAGAATCGTTAGAGCATTGTCCAATAAATCTTGCTTGGCAACCTGGGATTCTGTCTGGTTGAGTTCCTGTGTCATAATGTCAACATCAGCTTTGTTCTCACCGTTGTTTGACTTCACAACCAATGCTCCATTGGTTTTCATCTTCTGGAATGTTTCTTCATCAATGGAACAGTTCACGAATTTTACCCACGACTGCACGAACTGTTCTACTCCGTCCATTCTGTTTGACTGCATATTGTTAATGGCATCAAGGATTTCTATTGCAAGCTCAATATCCGATACTCTTTCATGATTGTTTGGATATTCTACAATCGGGATACTACCATAGGCGTGTAATTCCCAGTCCATCACTTTTCCATCTTTGATGTCACACTGATGTGTCGATGTGAAACATCTGCTATAAGACTTTCCTTTTTCGTCTCTAAGCTCCTGTACCGCAAGCATTGGCTCTTCCGTGATTCTGGAATAGATAATGTAGGTATTAAGCGGTGACGGTGAAACAATCCGGAATGGAATATCTGCACCTTTGACAATCTGCGCTGCTTTAAACGATGTTCCTGTCGCTGACTGCCACTCGCCAGACTTAATGTCCTTCGTGTGCTTATCAGCATCCTGTAGGTAATCATTTAATTCGTCGACAGACCGGTTGATATTTTCATCATCCTTGCGGCTTACGCACTGTACTGGTTCTCCGTAGGTCTGCCCGGTCTTAAACTGGACGAACTCATAAGCGTGATTTTCCACAACTTTATTGATAATGTCGTCTCTTGACACTTTTGTTCGATATAAAATTGGCTGGTCACCCTTGTAGTAATGCCAGAGATAATTGATTACCATTCTGTTCCAATAAAAATCACCAACGCACTCACTTATAACCCGTAAGATATTTTCGTTGGTGATTTCTTCTACATCTGTATACAATACTCTGCGACCATATTCTCCTTTTACGATATCTCTGAAAAACTTTTTGTTTCTCGTTAAGATTCTGTCGTACATAAATTACACTCCAAACGTCACGCCACTGCTTGTAGTTCGCTTTGTGAGCGGTCTTACCATTGCTTCACCTGTAATACGGTTAAAAACGACTCTTATTTTGCAATTCTTGCACTGACGTGTAAGGTTGATTTTTGATTTTCCATCATGCGTCCCGACTTTGCGACCGCATTTCGGACAATATATGCTAATTCCCATGTTTTCTCTCCTATACGAAAAAAGAACCGCCATTTACGACAGTTCTTTTTTCCGAATGTATCTTTCATAAAGAGGAATGATAAAACAGTATCATGGTTTCTGTTTCCATTCTAATATTACCATATTAGAAACGGACATACAGGACAGTCAGGACATTCTTTGAAAATACCGTTCAAATTCTTTCCTTGCACTGTCCGCAGTGGCATATCTTCCTAGTTTTTCCGCTGTTTCCGTCCACGAAAGCCCATCAATGTACTTCATGGTGATAATTCTTCGGATTCTGGAGTCGTCAATACCGGCGATGAACGTTTCAATCTCCATAACTTTCTCTTCTACATCGTTTTTCAACTGTTCATAGGACATTTTTACAGAAAGAAGTCTTGTTCTCTTCTTTTTATACTCCGGTATCGGGAATCCCTCTATCACAAAGTGCTGCGTACCGCCATTCCCACCGCTCACAGTGTCTTTTACTGCGCCTTCTGCTTCGATTTTTGCTATCTGCGCTTCCAGTCGGTCTATTTTTGCTTCCAGTTCTGGTATTTCGCTTACCATGTCCGCATATTGTTCCAAAAACTTTCTGTCTACCATCTTCTGCCCCCTCTGAATGGATTGCTAACCGCTTCTACTTTTGCCGGTTCCCATGTTCCCTCAATGAAATAAGCTAATGATGCAAGGCAGTCAGCCGCATCTTCATGCTTATTCTTTCCTTTGATCGTGAACGAATACAGGTTTCGCATAAATGCACGGTATTCTCTGCTTCTACATCCTACATCACGAAAATACCATTCTCTGATTGTTCCGGCTTTGTCCCAGATTCTCTGCGATTTTCTCATACTAGTTGGTGCATATTGTGATACAAGGTTGATTTTCTTGCCCTTTTCTCTGAGCATTTCGTCTACTTCATCCTTATACCCCTCTCCACCTTGGTTTGCTTCGAAAAACGCACTGCCTACGTCATGGTCGATAATCATATCTGTGACTTTTGGTTTTGTGATTT
>OLOC01001924.1_pt1 | contig 10693 bp, 6 predicted proteins | sample 1643111 | NCBI WGS metagenome assembly OLOC01 (sample SAMEA3136633, study PRJEB25190) | human gut metagenome
TTCCGTTTCAACTACGACTTCATGGGCAAATACCTCTTCGAGTTCAACGGCCGTGAGGATGGTTCTTCTAAGTTTGCTAAGGGTAACCGCTATGCGTTCTTCCCTTCAGGCTCAGTAGCTTGGCGTGTATCAGAGGAGAAGTTCTTCGAGCCATTGCGCAGCTGGTGGGACAATCTGAAGATCCGCGGATCTTACGGTTCTCTGGGTAACCAGAACGTATCTGGTAACTTCCCTTACCTGGCTACCTACGGTGTAAGCACCAAGGCTGGCGTATTGCTCGGCGGCACACTCCCTGTAGCTGTTTACGCTCCTGGCCTGGTTAGTAGCTCATTTACATGGGAGACCGTGAACCAGCTCGACCTGGGTATCGATGGTACATGGCTCAACAACCGACTGAGTGCATCTTTCGACTGGTATCGCCGTGACACCAAGGATATGTTGACCAAGGGTGCAACTCTTCCTTCAGTACTCGGTACTGGCGTGCCAAGAAGCAACGCTGCCAACATGAAGACCACTGGTTGGGAAGTTTCTGTAGAATGGAGCGATCGCTTGAGCTGCGGTTTGGGCTATCACATCAAGGGTGTATTGTCTGACTATCAGTCTGAAATTACCAAATACTCTAACGACACACGCCTCCTCAGCGACTACTACGTAGGCCAGAAGATTGGCGAAATCTGGGGTTTGGTATCTAACGGACTCTTCCAGAGCGACGAGGAAGCAGCCAGCTGGGATCAGAAGGCTATCGACGGCGGCCACTGGAGTGCAGGTGACGTGAAGTTTGAAGACCTCGATGGTGACAACAAGGTAACATGGGGCGAAGGCACAGTAGATAAGCCAGGTGACCGCAAGATTCTCGGTAACTCAACTCCTCGCTATGCATACGGTATCACAGCAGGTGCAGACTATAAGGGCTTCGACTTCGAGATGTTCTGGCAGGGTATCGGCAAGCGCGACTACTTCGGTGGTTGGGGTGGTGCCCAGTTCTGGGGCTTCACAAACGAGTGGTGTACTCCACAGACCACTTCTCTCGACTACTGGACAGAGGATAATCGTGATGCTTATTTCCCAAAACTCCATCACTACAGTGTAAACGGTGCTAACCACAACACCTCATCACGCTATATGCTGAACGCAGCATACTTGCGTTTGAAGAACGTTACATTGGGTTATACTGTTCCATCCAGCTTGTTGAAGAAGGTAGGTATTGCTCGCTTGAGAGTTTTTGTACAGGGTGAAAACCTCCTGACATTGACTCCTATGAAGGTGAAGTTTGCTGATCCTGAAACACTTGGTAACATGACTTACCCTATCAACAAGAAGATCTCTGTTGGTATAAACTTAACATTATAATGTTTGAGAGTTAGGAAAGTGTGTATTATTAATGCTTAAATAGACAGACAATGAAAATTAAAAATATATTCATTTTGAGTATGATGGCCGGTATGACACTTGCATCTTGCAACTATACCGACTTGAGCCCAATGGACTCATTTACAGATAAGTCATACTGGAAGAGTGCCAACGACCTCAAGATGTACGCCAATGGTATCTACAGCAACATGCTGGCAGGTCCTTCTTCTACTCTTGATAGCGAGAGTGATAACTTTGTAAGCAATAGCCCAAGTGGTTATCTGTTCAACAACTACACCGTTCCAACATCTGGCGGTGGCTGGGATTGGGGCAACGTGCGTAGCTGCAACTACTTCCTGAAGCGTTATCAGACAGCTTCTGGCTCTGAGGCTGACATCAACAAGTATGTAGCTGAGGTTCGTTTCTTCAGAGCACAGGATTACTATAGCAAGATCCGTAACTTCGGTGATGTGCCTTGGTATGAGTCTGACCTCCAGACAGGTGATGAGGCAGAGCTCTTCAAGGGTCGTGATCCACGCAACTTCGTATTGAAGAAGGTGATCGAGGACTTGGAGTTCGCTATCCAGTGGCTCCCAGAGAAGACTATGGCTGAAAGGGTCGTCTGCACAAGGATGCAGCCCGCACCCAGTTGGCTCGCGTTTGTCTCTACTACGGTACTTACATGAAGTATCATCACGAGGCTGGTTCTGAAGGATTGACAGCTGAAGGATTGATTACAAAGGCTAAGCAGCTGACTGATGAGATCATCAACAGCGGTAAGTATGAAATCGTAAAGGGTACTGACGCTGGTGCCGGCACAAAAGCATACGAGGGTTATCCACTCAGCTATGCCAACCAGTTTGTTCAGGAAGACCTTTCTGACAACAAGGAGGCTATCATGGTTCGCTTCTACGAGACAGATGTCCTTACCCACGAGACTGGCCGTCATGCTGGTGGCAATGGTATAGGATTGAGCAAGGACTTCATCGAGTCGTTCCTGATGAAGGATGGTACTCCTATCTACAACGAGGGTTCCAGCTACCAGGGTGACGAAGAGTTGGAGACAGAGATTGCCAATCGTGACCCACGTCTCTATCAGCTCATCGACAACAACCACAAGCCATTCTGGCTCCGCAACAACAAGCAGGTGCAGAACAAGATGCCAGACTGCTCAGTATCTGGTGGTGTAACAGGTTATCCATGTACCAAGTTCCACTCTGCCGACGAGACTCAGTGGCAGGCTCGCAACACCTCTTACGACTGGTTTATCTACCGCTATGCAGAGGTATTGCTCATCAATGCCGAGGCTAATGCCGAGTTGGGTACATGCACCCAGGATGTTCTTGACAAGACCATCAACCAGCTTCGCGACCGTGTAGATATGGCTCACCTCACCGTGAACCCTGTTGCCGACCAGAAGCCTATCAACTATGGTTATGAGCTTTCTAACCTGCTCTATGAGATTCGTCGTGAGCGCCGTATCGAGTTGGTTGGTGAAGGTTTCCGTATGGACGACTTGAAGCGCTGGAATGCGATGAAGTTGTTGGAGAATCCGCTTACTACTCTGGGTATCCGTGTTACCGACAAGGTGAAGGAGCAGTACAACGAGATCTACGCCTTCGATAGCAGCAACACTAGAGTATATAACGGCAAGACCTATCTCCGCATCTACGCAGAGAGCTATGACGATGCTGCAGGTCGCAAGTGGTCAGACAACGATCGCCGCTGGTTGTATCCATTGCCAATCGACCAGTTGGCATTGAACAAGAATCTGACCCAGAACCCAGGATGGACAGAATAACTATTTATAACAATAATGAGTTTTAGAATAGGCTTATAGTAAGATTAGGTTTATAAGATTAAGTTTTTAAATTTGGTTCATTTATTGACTTACACTATTCTATAAATGAAAATTAAGCGTATGCCCTTTTGCTGCGAAGCAAGAGGGCATATCTTTTTTAAAAGCATTCTTTTACCGAGCATCTCATAAGCACAGATAATTGTACTTTATTATAATAATTGGGATATGCAGGGATGAACTAAGAAATAGTGGGCAAGCGATACTTTAGCCAAATCGGACAAAAAAGCACCGATTTGGCTAATATATAAGGAATACTTTAGCCAAATCGAGTTAAAAAACATTGATTTGGCTAAAGTATCGTTTGATTTTTCAAATAATTATCGTATTTTTGCATCGTAACAAATTATCTTATTCAAGCGATATGGAGCAAATTATAGGACGAAAAACGGAAATTAGACAGCTTACCGAGTATTACCATTCAGGAAAGGCTGAGTTTGTGGCAGTGTATGGAAGAAGGCGCATCGGCAAGACTTATCTGGTGCATAATCTATTCAAGGATGAATTTGCCTTCGAGATGTCTGGGTCTATTGATGCACCAGCCGAGGCTCAATTGTCTAATTTTGGCTATGCTTTGCGTGAATTTGGCGACCCAAAGCTGCCTTTGCCTTCTAATTGGACAGAGGCATTTGAGATTTTGAAGCAAATGCTGAAGTCGAAGTTGGGAGGTAAGCGCATACTGCTTTTTATAGACGAGTTGCCTTGTCTTGATACTCCCAAGTCTAATTTCCAGCAGGCTTTTGAGCATTTTTGGAATAGTTGGGCGGCTAATCAGAATGAGATTATGCTTGTGGTTTGTGGCAGTGCCACATCGTGGATGATTTCTAATCTCATAGATAGCCATGGCGGACTTCATAATCGTATTACGCATGAGATGTACTTGGCTCCATTCACACTAGGTGAGACGGAGGAGTATCTCCAGGCGAATGGATTCTTGTGGTCACGTCTTTCCATCTTACAGATTTATAGCATGATGGGTGGAGTGCCTTACTATCTGAGCTTGCTGGACAAGACGCAAGGTGTGGAGGCTAATGTAAATCGATTGTTCTTTGCTGAACGTGGTGAACTGAAACGAGAGTATAGTAGGTTGTATTCTTCTTTGTTCCGAAACTCGGAAATCTATATGAGAGTGATAGAAACGCTGGCAAAATGTAAGCAAGGCATGACTCGCAAGGAAATTTCTACGCATCTGAATTTGAAGTCGGGTGGAACATTGACCAAGGTGCTTCGGGAATTGATCAACTGTGACTTTGTAAGAGGTTATAATACGCGTGAAAAGAAAATCAAGCAAAAAGACCAGATTTACCAGCTCACGGACTTATACACCTTATTTTATATGTCCTTCTGTCATCCTGGTACCACGGATGTAGCTTACTGGACGCATCAGATGGGCAAGCCTCGCCAAAACACATGGTATGGCTTGGCATTTGAACGTATCTGTATGTTGCATATTCCTCAGATAAAGAAGAGTTTAGGCATTGAGCAAATCTATACGGAGTATTATTCCTGGCGAAGCAAGTGCTCTACACCTGCGGCGCAGATAGACTTGCTGATAGAGCGAGCTGACCATCTGATTAATCTCTGTGAAATCAAGTATTCGCAGTCTCCTTATAGCATAACGAAGGAGGAAGAGCTTCGTATAAGAATTCGTATGGCTGATTTCGTAGAAGAGACGGGAGTACGTCATGGCATCTTGCCTACTTTGATAACTACGTTTGGTATTCGTCCTACAGCTCATTCGGCAATAGCACAGGTGCAACTCACCATGGATGATTTGTTTACATAAAAATGATAGTTAAAGAATAACATTCTGGGTGGCTCTCGGAATTGAAAGCCGCCAGTAGCTTGGTGACGTATTCCACATCATACTGCGGAAAGGGCAATACTAGCATACCCAGGCATTAAAATCATAAAAAACTTGCATTTTATTTTGTAATGTGCTAAAATAAATGTAATTTTGCACCTTGAATGGGGTTTTACCTTATTATATTTAAGAAAAGAAACAAAATAATTAGATAAAGACAATGGAATACAACTTCAGAGAAATCGAGAAGAAATGGCACCAGAAATGGGTCGAGAACAAGACCTACAAGGTGACTGAGGATGAAAACAAGAAGAAATTCTATGTGCTCAACATGTTCCCTTATCCATCAGGAGCAGGTTTGCACGTAGGTCACCCACTTGGTTATATCGCTAGCGATATCTATGCACGCTACAAGCGTTTGAACGGATTCAACGTACTGAACCCTATGGGTTACGATGCTTATGGTTTGCCTGCTGAGCAGTATGCTATCCAGACAGGTCAGCACCCAGAGGTTACTACCGTAGCCAACATCAACCGCTACCGCGAGCAGCTCGACAAGATTGGCTTCTGCTTCGATTGGGACCGCGAGGTTCGTACCTGCGACCCTAAGTATTACCATTGGACTCAGTGGGCTTTCCAGAAGATGTTCAACTCATTCTTCTGCAACAGCTGCCAGAAGGCTCAGCCTATCGAGAAGCTCATTAAGCACTTCGAGGAGAAGGGTTCTGCTGACCTGAACGTGGCTCAGAACGAGCAGATCGACTTCACTGCCGAGGAGTGGAACAGCTTCGACGACATGAAGAAGCAGCAGATCCTGATGAACTACCGCATTGCTTACCTCGGCGAGACGATGGTAAACTGGTGCCCAGGTCTCGGTACTGTGCTTGCCAACGACGAGGTAGTAAACGGCGTAAGTGAGCGTGGCGGTTATCCTGTCATCCAGAAAAAGATGCAGCAGTGGTGTTTGAGAACATCTGCTTACTCTCAGCGTCTGCTCGACGGTTTGGAGACCATCCAGTGGAGCGATAGTATCAAGGAAACCCAGAAGAACTGGATTGGCCGTTCTGAGGGTACAGAGGTAGTATTCTCTGTAAAGGACAGCGACGTGAAGTTCACCATCTTCACCACCCGTGCCGATACCATGTTTGGTGTAACCTTCATGGTTCTGGCTCCAGAGAGCGAGTATGTTCAGCAGGTAACTACTGCCGAGCAGAAGGAAGAGGTGGAGAAATATCTCGACTACGTGAAGAAGCGCACCGAGTTGGACCGTATGGCTAACCACAGCGTAACCGGTGTATTCTCTGGAAGCTACGCCATCAACCCATTCACCGGCGAGGCAATCCCAGTATGGATTTCAGAATATGTATTGGCAGGATATGGTACAGGTGCCATCATGGCTGTACCTGCTCACGATAGTCGTGACTACGCCTTTGCCAAGCACTTCAACCTGCCTATCATTCCTCTTATCGAGGGTGCTGATGTTTCAGAGGAGAGCTTCGATGCCAAGGAAGGCATCGTAACCAACTCACCTGTAGCAGGCAAGAGCAGCATGGACGGTTTCTCTCTGAACGGACTCACCGTGAAGGAGGCTATCGCAGCTACCAAGAAGTTTGTTACCGAGAAGGGCATCGGTAGAGTAAAGGTAAACTATCGTCTCCGCGACGCCATCTTCTCTCGTCAGCGCTACTGGGGTGAGCCATTCCCTGTATATTACAAGGACGGAATGCCACAGATGGTTCCAGAGGAGTGCCTGCCACTCGAATTGCCTGAGATTGAGACCTACAAGCCTACAGAGACTGGCGAGCCTCCATTGGGCAGAGCCAAGAAGTGGGCTTGGGATGCCGAGAAGAAAGAGGTGGTTGACAAGAGTCTCGTAGATAACAAGACTGTATTCCCACTGGAACTCAACACCATGCCAGGTTTCGCAGGTTCTTCTGCTTACTACCTGCGCTACATGGATCCTCACAACGACGAGGCACTCGTAGGCAAGAAGGCTGATGAGTACTGGCAGAACGTGGACCTCTACGTAGGTGGTTGCGAGCATGCTACCGGTCACTTGATTTACTCCCGTTTCTGGAACAAGTTCCTCTTCGACCTCGGCGTAAGCTGCAAGGAAGAGCCATTCCAGAAGCTGGTGAACCAGGGTATGATTCAGGGTCGCTCTAACTTCGTTTACCGCATCAACAGCGATGACCACGACAAGGCTCCTGTATTCGTAAGCTTGAACCTGAAGAAGGATTACGACGTAACTCCTATCCACGTAGATGTAAATATCGTAAGCAACGATGTTTTGGATATCGAGGCATTCAAGGCTTGGCGCCCTGAATATCAGAACGCTGAGTTCATCCTGGAGGATGGCAAGTACATCTGCGGATGGGCTATCGAGAAAATGTCTAAGAGTATGTTCAACGTGGTGAATCCAGATATGATTGTCGAGAAGTATGGTGCCGACACCCTGCGTCTCTACGAAATGTTCCTGGGTCCTGTAGAGGCAAGCAAGCCTTGGGATACCAACGGTATCGACGGTTGCCACCGCTTCCTGAAGAAGTTCTGGGGCTTGTTCTATGAGAACCGCACCGACAACTTCCTTCCATCAGCCGACGAGGCTGCGAAGCCAGAGAGTCTGAAGAGCGTTCACAAGCTCATCAAGAAGGTAAGCGAGGATATCGAGAAGTTCTCTTACAACACTTCTATCTCAGCCTTCATGATTGCCGTGAACGAACTCGGTCAGCAGAAGTGCCGCAACAAGGAACTGCTCACAGACCTCGTGATCCTCATTGCTCCATTCGCTCCACACATCGCAGAAGAGTTGTGGGCAGCACTTGGCGAGCAGGGCAGCGTCTGCGATGCTGCATGGCCAAAGTATGATGAGCAGTATCTGAAGGAGAACGATATGCAGCTCACCATTTCCTTCAACGGTAAAGCTCGCTTCCAGATGACTTTCCCTGTGGATACTCCTAACGAGGAAATCCAGAAGCAGGTATTGGCAGACGAGAAGAGCCAGAAGTACTTGGAAGGATTCAACGTGTTGAAAGTGATCATCGTACCAAAGAAGATCGTCAACGTTGTATTGAAAAAGTAATTTACTGATAACAGGAAGTTAAGGAGTTAAGGAGTAAAAGGAGTTAAGACAATTGTATATCCTGTCAATAGAAGATATACGAAAACAAAAGCTGTTGTCTTAATTTCTTAACTCCCTTTAACTCCTTAACTACTTTTAAAATACGATGAAAATATTATGCAAATAGCAATCAGTCAAACAATTAAGAATGAGTGCAAGGACTACTTCTACATCACCCTTGGACTCTTGCTTTACACATTTGGATGGACCATTTTTCTGCTTCCATACCAGATAGTAACGGGTGGCGTAACGGGTATCGCAGCCGTGATTTACTACGGCACGGGGATACCTATCTATTTGTCTTATTTTCTCATCAATGCCGCCCTGCTGCTTGCCGCGCTGAAGATTCTGGGATTCAAGTTCATGGTGAAGACCATCTACGCCATCATCATGCTCTCCGTGTTCCTGGCGCTGGCGCAAGACTGGATGATAGGTGAAGATGGCAAGATGGTGCAGGTGCTGGGAGAGGGACAGGACTTCATGTCGCTCATCATCGGCTGTCTGTTTACAGGCTTGTCGCTCGCCATCGTCTTCCTGCACAATGGAAGTACGGGAGGAACAGATATCATCGCCGCCATCGTGAACAAATACCATAATATCTCGCTGGGACGGGTGCTCATCTTCGTGGACCTCGTCATCGTGGGCAGTTCCTTCTTCGTCTTCAATGCGAAACCGGAATTCACTACGATTGATGCAGTAAGAAAGGTAGTATTCGGTCTCTGTACGATGGTGATAGAGAATCTGGTACTCGACTATGTGATGAATGCCAAGCGAGAGAGTGTGCAATTCATGATATTCAGCAAGAAATATCAGGAGATAGCCAACGCCATCGGTATGCAGATGGATCATGGTGTGACGATTCTGGATGGTCACGGCTGGTACACCGGCGATGAGATGAAGGTGCTCTGTATCCTGGCAAAGAAGAACGAGAGCGTCACCATCTTCCGTATCGTCAAGATCATCGACCCGAATGCCTTTGTCAGCCAGAGTGCAGTCATCGGTGTGTATGGCGAGGGATTTGATGAAATGAAAGTGAAAATCAAGGAGAAAGACATTAAGAAAATCAAATAGTGATTATGAAGATAGTATTTGCAACCAATAACCAGCATAAGCTCCAGGAAATACGCGACATCCTGGGCAGCGACTACGAGGTGGTTTCGCTGAAGGAGATAGGATGCGATGTGGATATTCCTGAAACAGGAAATACGCTGGAGGAGAATGCCTTGCAGAAGGCGCAGTATGTTTACGACCATTATCACCTGAGCTGCTTTGCCGATGATACCGGTCTGGAAGTAGAGGCGCTGGATGGTGCGCCGGGTGTTCACAGCGCCCGCTATGCTGAAGGTACCGACCACGACAGCGAGGCAAACATGGCTAAACTGCTCAGAGAACTAAATGGAAAGGAGAACAGAAAGGCCCGATTCCGTACCGTGATCTGCTACATCGAGAAGAAGGATGTCTGCCCTTGCGGCTGCACCAGCATCAAGAAAATCCATCAGTTTGACGGCATCGTAAACGGTTCTATCGCTACCGAAAAGCACGGCACCGAAGGTTTCGGCTACGACCCGATTTTCGTTCCGGAAGGCTACGACCTGAGTTTCGCCCAGCTGGGTGAGGAAATCAAGAACGGCATCAGCCATAGAGCCAGAGCCGTGGCTAAACTGGCAGAATACTTAAAGAACAAAAATGATTAATACCCTTTCGATATTAATCCCTACATATAATAATGTATGTCTTGAGCTTGTAAAATCCCTGCAAGCTCAAGCATCGTTATTGTATTCATCTTCTGATTCTCTCTCTTTATCCTCTCATTTCGAATACGAAATATTAGTCGCCGATGATGGGTCCACAGATGAAAGAACCGTAGAGGGCAACCGTATCATCAACACCCTCCCCCATTGCCGCTACATCGAGAGAAAAGAGAACGTGGGCAGGGCTGCCATCCGCAACTTCCTGGCAAGGGAGGCGAAATATACCTGGCTGCTTTTTATCGACAGCAACATGAACGTAATCAGCCATCAGTATCTTGCCAATTATCTAAAAGAAAAAGAAAGCGATGTTGTCTATGGAGGATATCAGATAAAACGGAATGCTGAAACCAGAGAACGACTGAAATATAACCTACGATACATTTTCGAATCAGCCGGCACGCAGAACGGAAATCATCTCCAGCGACAGGCTAACCCCTATGCAGACTTTCACACCTCCAACTTTATCGTGAAGCGAAGCATCCTGCTGAAACACCCATTCGATGAACGGTTTTCCCACTATGGATATGAAGATGTGCTTTGGGGCAAGAATCTAAAAGACAATCACATACCGATTCTTCACGTGGATAATCCACTGGGTTATGAACACTTTATAGGCAACATGTCGTTTCTCTATAAAACAGAGGAAAGCCTGCGCACCCTCTATCAGTTCAGGAATGAACTGCAGGGCTATTCCAAAATCATCGACTATGCCCACAAGCTGAAAAGATGGCATCTCTATCCACCTTGCCAGTATCTCTTTCCGCTGCTGAGTCTGTCAATAAAAGCCAGGCTCACAGGCAATAAACCCA
>OLOC01001925.1_pt1 | contig 10668 bp, 9 predicted proteins | sample 1643111 | NCBI WGS metagenome assembly OLOC01 (sample SAMEA3136633, study PRJEB25190) | human gut metagenome
TCTTTATACTCATCGGCAGAAAACTGATACCGTCCACACATACGCGACGCTCCTTCCTTATCCTACTACAATACCGGCGATTCTGAACTCGTCCTCCTCCCGCACAGGGATGGGGGCGTATTTTTTATTCAGCGAGATTAGCGCAATGCCGTTTTCGTCCTTGCGCAGCTTTTTGCAATAGCCTTGGTCGTTCAAGGTGCAAAGCACAATATCACCGTTGTTGGCGTCTTGTGCCGCTTTGACCCAAACGGTCTGCCCGTTCACAAAGCGCGGCTCCATACTGTCACCGGCGATGCGGACACCGAACTCCGCCTTGGTGGGTACGGATTCGTCCACTTCTGTCATTTCTTGGGCGTCATCGTCCAGCCACTGACCGGTACCGGCAGAGGCGGGCCGTAAATAGACCGGCAGCAACCGCAGTTTCGGTTCCGGTTTTTCGGTAAACTCTGCCGTGTGCAGCAGCATGGAACGGTATTCCCCCAAACGCTGCTGTCCCGCCTGATTCAGCTTGGGTTCGGAATCCAGATACAAAACTGCCACATCCTCAAACCCTAAAGCCTTTGCCAGCGCCACACCCACGGTAACACGGGGTTCGCGCTCGCCGGCCTCCCACGACATCAAGGAACGTGTGGACACAGCCTTCTCGGATTCCGGCAGGAACTGCTGCATTTTCTGTACGACCATCTCGCGGGTCATCTTCTGCGCTTCACGCGCGGCACGAATACGCTTATTCCAGTTGCTCACGGTATATCACCTCAACTATATTGTACCGCTTTTTGTATGTAAAGTCAAGTGTACAATTACACGTATTTTCGTTTATAGCCATGTAAAATGCACTTGAAAGAGAAGCATTGTGGTGTTACAATAGGCGTATAGGAGGTGGGAACAATATGGGACAGCGGCATATACTGCATTGCGATTGCAACTGCTTTTACGCAAGCGTTGAAATGCAGGAATACCCGGAACTGCGCGGGAAAAGCATTGCCGTATGCGGCGACCCGGAGGCACGGCACGGCATTGTACTTACCGCCAGTTACCCCGCTAAGCGGATGGGCGTGAAAACAGGGATGCCAATATGGGAAGCCAAGCAGCACTGCCGTGACTTAATTATTGTACCCGCCAGCTATGGAAAATACCAGAAGTACAGCGGCTATGTGCGAGAAGTTTTTAATGATTATACACGTTGGATGCAGTGCTGTTTTCACTGGTATCAGGCTTCCCCCATACCTCTCTAAGCTGGTCAATATGGTACCCTGGCAAAAGGCTATTAACATCGGCTTCTCTCATTTCTGCGCAACGCCAGCGGGGGTCACGGCATTATCAAGATGGGCAACAGCATGATACCATTCTCCAATCTGGAACCCAAGGATAGTGAGGTCTATCAGCTCATCACAACGAAACCGGAAGAAAGGAAGAAGCAGGAATGATTTTGCATAAAGAAAAGGCGGGTCGAAGCCCGCCTTATAATTAGTGGCAGTCTAGTGTTGCCAGATATTGTTTTCCAGATCACGCAGACGCGCTTTGTAGTCGTTAATAAGCGCCTGCGTGTTTTCTGTACCCGGAAAGCTGACAATATAGCCGTCTTCGGATTCATGAAAGCCGACAAGGCCCGCATAACAGCAACAGCCGTCACGGCGGGTAAAGCCGTGACGGCTGTTTTGGAGATCAGCTGCGTCCCATTTCGTTTTTGCGGTCAGGTGCTGTTTATCTGCGGCGTTTCTTTTTGCGCATCACGAAAACGCCAGCCAGCGCCACACCGCCGACAATCGGCAACGCAACCCACCATACAGGGAGCTTTGTTGCGGGGGCAGTTGGCGCAGGGGTCGGGCTGCTGTCCGGTTTTGCGGTAGCAGTGGGCGCGAGAGCTGGGCTGCTCTCCGGCTTTGCGGTAGCAGCAGGCGCAGGGGTCGGGCTGCTGTTTGGTTTTGCGGCGGCAGCAGGCGCAGGGGGCGTGCTGCTATCCGGTTTTGCGGCAGCAGCAGGCGCAGGGGGCGTGCTGCTGTTCGGTTTTGCGGTGGCAGCAGGCGCGGGAGCCGGGCTGCTGCCCGGTTTTGCGGTGGCAGCAGGCGCAGGGGTCGGGCTGCTCTCCGGTTTTGCGGTAGCAGTAGGCGTGGGGGTCGCTGGCGCTGCGTCTTTTTCAAAAATTGCCTTGATCTCCACATCGCCGTCCGGCATGGTGAATTTGTCATCCTTGATGGTCACACCGCCGCTGACAACCTGCCACTCTTTAAAGTGGTAGCCCGCATTCGGTGCGGCGCTCAAGGCGATTTCAGTACCTGCCGCCGCGGCGGCGAGGTCTGCAGAAGCGGTGCCGTTGCCGTCCGTTGTTACGGCGATCGCATACGTTTGCGCCTGCCGTGCCACCAAGGCAAGCTGCCGTGCAGAGAGGTTCCCGGCGCTGTCCTGCGCGCGGATGTACAGGGCATCACCGGTTTCCCCTTCTGCCAGCGTTCCTTGCACCGCAAAGCTGCCGTCCGCTGCGGCATAAACGCTTTCGTTATTTTCCCCGCAAAGGATTTTGCTGCCGGCATCCGCCGTGCCGGTAATTCGATAGGTACCCGCAGCCCTGTCCGCATAGAAAACCGGGGCGGAAAGGGTCAGCACCGGGGCGGTGGTGTCCCTGCTTACCAGCAGAAACACGCCGGTCACGTCCTTGCCCTTCACGCCGTTTACGCGGAGCATCAGCGTGCCGGTAAAATCTGGGATGGCAAAGGTGTTTGCCCCGTCCGATGTAAGGGGCGCATCGGTATCCATGCGTGTGACCGTAATGCTTTCGGCTTCCGCGCAGGTCACGGCAAGGGAATTGCTGCTGCCGCCCACATAGGCATGGTACACGCCGTTTTCGTCCGGCGTGCAGTCCTTACCGTTCACGGAAAGGGCAAGGTTCAGCGGCGTGTATTCCGGCAGGAAAACGCCGGAGGATTCGGTTTCTGCGCTGTAATACTTTGCGCCGTCCTCTGTCTGCGTGTAGGCGCTTACACCGACCTTATAGGTTTCGTTCGCAGACAGATTTTTGGATTCCGCCGTTTCCTCGCCGCCCACGGTCAGAGCCATGTCGATGGAGGTAGTTTCCTTGTTAAGGTCGTAACCAAAGCCGGTATCGACCCAGCCACCGTTCTGTTGCTGATAAATCGTCACGCGGTAACCGTCAGCGTTATCTACCTGCTGCCATTCGGCGCGCATGACCTCGTTGCCGGCAGCCTCCAAATTAACGTGCGCAGGAGATTCCGGCTGTTTGGTGTTCGTATACGAGATTTTGCTGTTGAATTGGTTGCTGTCGATGGCAGCAAGCGCTTTTTCCATCACGCCGTCACCATCAAGATCTGTCTCCTTTTCTGTCATCAGAAAGGAGGTTACATAGTATTCGCCCGTAGGTGCCAGTGTGCCGCTTTTAGGAATGTTGACAGCAATATTTTCGGGATCCGCCACTATCTGCTCCTCGACCAGATAGTCCGCGCCGCCCTCGGCATTGGCAAGATACGTGCGCAGCACATACTCTGTACCCGTTTCGGCGTATTTGATTTCGCCCGACAGCTGATAATCATTCAAATTCAAGACAAGACTTTCGAACGGGGTGATGGCAACGCCGCAGGATTTGTCCGTCACAAGCGTAAGCGAGTTTGTGTTGACCTCGTAGGTGCCGCCCTCCGACAGCCGCAGCATCGCCATACGATATTCCTGTTCGTCATTCTTGTTCTTGAGGATGTCGGTGTCGGCGTTGATGGCAGAGTTTGGATCCCTTTGGCCGCCATCGTCCACCCAGTTGATTGCAATATCTTGGTTATTCTTTTTAATTGTTAAAGCATCCTTGATCTGCTGCTCGGTTACGGTGTTCTCAAATGCCAACAGGATATACGGTGTCTCGCCCGGGTTAGCGTTCACCTCAATGATTTGCGTGTTTGTACCACCGTTTTCCGCAGCATATGGATCTGCCGCAAGCAGCATGGGAACTGCCTCGCCGCTGTCTTCTGCAGCCACGGCCTGCACCAGCGGATCAACGCCCTTTGTTGACCAGTCCCATTCGGGCAGCTTGCCGAGCCACTTGGTTTCAATGTCCCAGCCTCCGCCTTTGCGGAAATTGGTCTGCACAATTTGCGGCACAAGCACCCACACGCGCGCGTCGAAGACTCCTGCATTCACACCTGTCATCGCGCCGAGGTAGACATCGACATTCTTAAACGCCTGCTTCATGCCCTCGCTGACGTTTGTGTTTGTGACGGGGAAGGTCGTCTGCCCGCCCACGATCAGATTGATGTCTGTGCTGGGAAGGCTAAGACCGCTGAGGAACGGGATGCCAAGGCTGCTCGGAATCTGCAGTCTGCCCTTGACAATACCGTTGGCGCCGATGCCGAGATACACGGTGTCCTTGTTTTGGTTTGCACCGCCGAACGCGCCCAGCTTGATTGCGGTGTTTATGTAAAAGATGTCCAGCGGCTTGCTTGGCAGATTGATGGCAAGTTCCTCCGAACCGCCGAAGTAGGTGCCCTTGTAGGTAACTCCTTTATAAGTACGTTCCTGCCCGTTGAGCTGGAGAGAATAGCCGAAGCTGTCGATGAACTGCGCATTCTTCCCCAGCCCGACGATGCCGACATCCGTTGCCTTGAGGGAAATTTCACTGGGGCCCAGAACGACGTTGCCTGTACCCTCAATCAGATGCATATAGGTACCCGCCAGCGCACCCCGCAGCTTGATGGGCGGGATGGCGAAGTAGTCGCCGTTCACGGTTTTTGCCAGATCCTTAAAACCCGCGCCGCCGCCGTTAAGCTGCCCGACGGGAACAGGCGGCACAAGGGGGATGCCAGGGCTGGACTTGACAAAGAACCACAGCTCGTCGGGAATGAGCGAGCCGTCCTTTTTGCTGCGTTCCAGCGCCAAAGATGCTTCCGTTTCAAACAGGTCGAAGGCGTTTAGCTCCAGCTCAAAGGCATAGCGCTCCTCACCCTTGAAGGTGTTTACCTCGCCGCTGATGCTGGCAAGCTCCAGCGCCATCAGCTTTGCGGTGTCAAAGCTGCCTGTTGCCTTTACGCCGTTGACCTTGAACTCATTTTTGGTATTCAAGCCGTAGCCCAGCTTTTCCATCGAGAACTCGGCACCGTTGAAGATGGTCCGGAAACCGATGTCGCCGCTGAACACAAGGTTTCCTGCCGCGTCGGCTTTCGCGTTTTCCAGTTTCACCGCGGCATAAGGAATGTCCACAAAGACGATGGCATCGTTCTTTTCGGGATCGATTTGGAACGCAAAGCCGTCCTTTGTAAGCGAGATTTGCAAGTCTTTTTCTGCGCCGTTTTTCGGCTGGTAGAACTTAAAGCTCGGTGCGTTCAGGCTTACGCCGCTGTGTTCGATCGTGCCGTCCTTTTTTATGACCAGCTTTCCGCTGCTCTTATTCCATGTCGCCGTAACGGAGGGCGATAGCATCGCCGCGCCGCCGGTAAAGGTGAATTCCGTTCCATTCTTGCTCTCATAATCGCCGCTGATAAGCGCAACAGGATCTCCGTACTGCTTTTTCAGCTTTTCCAGCGCGGCATTGTCCGCCACATACTCCACCGTCACGCCGCCGTTTACCGCGAACGCCGCAAGCCGCTTGGCGTTGATGGCAGTATTCACTGCATCCGGCTGGGAGGGGACATTCTCCGCGCCCGCCTTGATCAGATCATGGAAGCCCCAAAGGAAGTGGGAGTAATATTCCGAACCGCCGTCTTCTCCCTGTGTGGCGTAGGCAGCGCTGTCACACTGCACCCAAGTATTCAGCGGCTTATCGCCCGGTGTTACGCTGACGGTCTGCGCCAAGGCGACACGAATCGGCTTGCCGCTGACGGAGGTGATATCTTTTTCATAGTAATCCGACAGCCCCACAAAGGGATTTGCCCAAGGGTAGCCATCCGTATAGACTTCGGTGATGTAAATGCCGTCCTTATCGCCCCAACTGGAATACCCCTTGGGAACGGTTTTTGTGCGCAGATCTTCCACGGGCGCGGTGAATACCGAGTTTTCGGTGGTAATTTGCGGGTTCTCCCCCTCCGGCACGGTGGTACGGCTCATTTTAATGGCAGGACCGCCCGGCTTTTCCAGCGTGGAGGTATGTCCCGTGGCGGTAAAGCAGTTGAACGAATACCCCCATTGAAAACCGTAGTCACGATTCCAATCTTGTGGCATACTGTCTTTGTCGATGTAAATCGTACCGACCGACGCCAGCACGCCCCATGTGTCGGACGATGCCCCGGTTTCCTTGAGCTGGACAAGCTCATAGTAGACCGTCGCCTTTGCCTTGATCAGGCTAAGGGAGGTCAGCAGAGAATATTCCACCTTGATGGCATTTGTGCTGCCGTTCGGCGTTTTGGTCACAAATTCTGCTTTTATCGGCTCAGTCACCACGCCCTCTGTCTTTTCCCTGCCTTGATCATAGGTGATGAAGGTGCAGCGCGGCGTCTGCCCGATCAGTATGCTTTCCTCATCGGACTTTGCAGCGGGCACAACCGTGAGGTAGGCATAGCTTCCCCACAATTTGCGAAACGTCATATGGATGTACTCGTTTTGCAGGGAAAGCGAGCCGTCGTCCAGCGTGACGGTTTTTACCGTACTTTCGGACGGAAAAATGTCCCCCGCAAAAGCCGATACCTGCAAGGGCAGTGTGCCGAGCAGCAGGCAAAGGCTCAAAAGCAGGGATAAAAATTTTTTCATGTTGCGTCCTCCTCGTGTTTTTGCTTTTGCTTTTCCCGTTCGTGCAACCGCATACAAACGACCGTCAGCACAACGGCTACCGCGAACGCCGCGACGCCCACCAGCACATAGCCGCCCGCATCCTCCCGCAGCAGCATCGCACCGAAGCCGCCCCCGGCATCGGTCTGTCCCTGCCCGATGACCCTGTCCGCTGTCTGCAGCAGCACCGCAAACAACAGCATACATACAGCGCTCAGCCTGCCGATGCCGCGTTTCTGCCTTCGTCGGGTGTTTTTGCGTATCTGCCTTTTGACAAGCTCGACCCGTCTTGCGGTATCATACATATCGGGGAAGCCTCCTTTCCGGTATTGCCTAAGCGTGAAAAGTTCTTTCACCTATATAGGTACAAAAATTCGGGAAAACTCTCACCCAAAATGCAAAAATTTACAAAAAAATTAAGAGCCGCCCAAAGGCGGCTCCTAAGAAGCGGATATTCGGTTATTTCTTCCGTGATATGCGAATTGCAGACAGCTTTCCCGCCGTTACCAGCAGCACCGGCAGGGCGTAGGCGATGTACTGCGCTGCACCGCCGTAGGCAATCAGCAGGTTGTAGATGGCGTGCAGGGTGATCGCCGCGCCCAGCAGCCCGCAGGTTCCGGCAATCTTCAGCCATGTCCGCTGCCATGAGTAGGCAAGCCCGGCGCCCACAATAATACCGCACAAAACGTGCATGGCACCCGTACCGAAGCCCCGAAAAAAGATGAACGAGAATCGGTCGGCGCCGTTTTGGATGAGGTAGCACACGTTTTCAAAGGTGGCAAAGGCGAGCGCGACTGTGACGGCGGCGGGCTTGATTTTCTCGCTCTCCGGCTCAAACACCAGCAAGTAGAATGCCAGCGGCAGCAACTTCATAATTTCCTCCACCACAGGTGCGATCTCTGCCGTGGCGGCAAGGGCGTCTGCGTGATAGACCGCAGCAAGAAAGGTGTTGATGTAGGCGGAAAGCAGACACACGCCCATTCCGGCGACACAGAACACAAAAAAGCGAAGCTGCCGTCTGCCCATGCACAGGGCGGCCACCAGCAGCGGGGACACCATACAGAGGAAGATATTTTCAATGTAGGTCATAGTTCCACCGCCTTTCTTACCGCGGGCAGCAGCCCCAGCAGAGCAAAAGTCAGGAGCAAATCACACCAGAAGGCAGGGCTTGCGGGAGAGGTAGCCGACCAGAAGCAGCCCACCGTCCAGAGTAGATATTCCGAACCGACATAGCACAGCACGCCGATGTGGAAATACCGCCTATTCCGCGCTTCGCCTGTCCGGGTGTCCGCATAAAACAGTCCCCGGATAGCGCAGAAGGACAGCCAGATCGTCAAGCCGCACCAAATCAGGTTGGAAAGGATATCCCCATACGTACAGTAGAACCCCAGCAGCGGCACGCCGACCAAGGGGGCGAGCCACGCTTTTCGGCAGCGAAAGCCGCATTCCCCCGAATCGGTCAGCGTGACCTGCAAAATTCGCAGAAAAATCACGCTGGCGACCCAGCCGAACTCCGACACATAAAAGACCCGCGGCGTGGTGTGGAACAGCAGCAGGTACAGTGTCCAGTAAAGCGACCCCAAGGCAAAGCAGCCGTAGAAGCAGAGCAGCAAAAAATACGCCTGTCTGCGGCTTTTTTGCCATGCAATACCCGAAAGCAGCGCGCCGAGGAAGGTGGTCAATAATTGCAACAGGTTCTCAATCAGCTCCATGCCGCCCCTCGCCTTCCCTATCCTGACTGTCCTCCCGATTTATCTGCCGAAGCCGGAAGCACAGAACAGTCACGCACACGCCCAAAAGAAAGGACAAAAGCCCGATGACAATATACCCCAGCGCCGCGCCGTCGCCATACATACTGGCAGCGGTTTCATAGCCCGCGAAATCGCCGGGGCGGACCCCCGCAACCATACCGGGCATGGCAAAGGACACACCCACGATCAGCACAAGGCACGCCGCCGCCGCAGAAAGTGTGGTGATCGTACTGCGTCGCCGCTGTTCCCTGCGCTGTCTTGCGGCGATGCGCCGCTTTGTTTCCGCAAAGCGTTCTTCATGGCTCCGCATTTGTGATTCCCTCCCGTTCCAATAGTTTGCGCAAGCTCTCTTTTCCGCGATACACCAGATTGGTAATCTGCTTCACGGTTTTTCCCGTGACCTCCGCCGCCTGCGCGTAGCTCATCCCCTCAAAATAGGTCAGATACAAAACCTCCCGATAGTCCGGGTTCATTTCACCCATACAGCCATGCAGGATGCGGTTGCGCTCCGCCGTGCCGATGACCTCCTCCGCCAGCAGCTGCCCGTCCGGTTCGTCGGTCAGCGCATCCAGGCTGAACATCAGCCTTCGTTTGCTTCTATGGCGCAGCGCCATGTGCCGCGCCGCCTTGTATAAATACGCCTTGAAGCCACCTTCCCGGATGCGGGGCTTTTTCGTGAACAGATAGGCGAACACATCCAGCATCAGTTCCTCCGCCTCGTGTATGTCGTGCAGGTAGCCGTCTAGGTACACAGTCAGAGGATCGCCGTATTTTTCCATCAGGGCCTCCAGCCCTGCGTCATCACCGTTCAGATATTGGCGATAAAAATCCCCGTCACTGACCATCGTGTCCCCCTCCTTCCTGCGATTCGTATGCGCCGTGCGGGTTATCGCGGTACTGCTGCGGCTGCGCAGCCCGCATTCGTGCGCAAGCTCCTCTAAACGCAGTTCCTCGTGCAGATGGGTGGAAATATACTGCAGGCAGTTTTTGATGACGGCGCTCTGTGCGCCGCCTTTTTGGTATCCACCACGCGGTTGCAGAAGTCCAACGGCACCGGGCACAGTGTGTGCAGCTGTTCGCAGCATGGAAAAACATCCATAAAGCACTCCCTTTTCTCTCTAACTGTATCACAGTTCTTCCATTACAGTCAAGATATCGACAATAAATGCAAGGGCTGGCTGCCGCTGCAAAAAAGGGCGGGCTTGTAATTTTTTGCAAAAGCTATTGAGTGTTGGAGCTTGTTCTTGTATTTGTGCTTGGCGGCGTCCCATTCATAAAAGCCGGTGGCAGGGATTACGCAGCGCTGGAAGGCGATACTGCGGCGAAACACCGACTTTTCCGTCACCGTTTCGGCGCGGCCATCAATGAAATCGTATCCGACCACCCGGAGTGCAGCGAAACCACCATCACCTACGACTACGAGGACGGTCATACATGGGCAAGCTACTGGCCGGAGGTGCTGGCCATCTTTGCGGTACATACCAACCTCAACTCGGATAGCGACGTTGTCGTTATCAATGCCGCCCAAATGCAGCGCATCCAAAACACCTTTTGGGCTATGCACGAGATCACCTACGAGGTCAAAGAAGTAGACACCACTCCCGAACCCACCGAGGACGACCCCGACCCGGAGCAGCAGACCGACTATATTTTGCACATCACCGTCAGCAGCAAAACTGTGGATGAACTGGCCGAGTTGTACAATTTCACCCAAGACCAAAATGATATATTGCACGAACTTCTCTCCGATGAAATGCGCCCTACGCTGCTTGCCCTCTGCGGCGGCATCGGCATCATCGAGGATGGCGAGTTATGCTGGCCGCTGCCCGGCCACATCTATATTTCCTGCAATTTTGGTGACGACGACGCTTACGGTAATTCCGGGCATCGCGGTACGGACATTCCCGCGCCGGAGGGGACGCCGATTCTCGCCGCCCACAGCGGCACGGTCATTATCTCCGGCTGGAACAACAGCTACGGCAACCAAGTTTTGCTGGACAACGGCGCGGGCCTGTCCACGCGGTACGCCCACATGACGCAAACTGCCGTTACCGCAGGGGAAGCGGTAACGGCAGGGCAGGTTATAGGTTATGTAGGCAATACCGGCGACAGCACAGGTTTCCACCTGCATTTTGAGGTAATGCAGAATGGCGTGCGTGTAAATCCTATGATTAGCGCCTATTAGGAAAACACACTGTCAAAGGGTTTTGTAGCGGGGGTT
>OLOC01001926.1_pt1 | contig 10662 bp, 10 predicted proteins | sample 1643111 | NCBI WGS metagenome assembly OLOC01 (sample SAMEA3136633, study PRJEB25190) | human gut metagenome
AAAGGAAGTGTAAATATGAAGATAGGTTTTATAGGCTGCGGAAATATGGCAACTGCCATTATTAACGGAATTACGAATAATAACGTCGTAAGCGAAAAGGATATAAATGCTTATGACATTTTTGACGGTGCAACCAAAAAGCTTAAAGAAAATAAAGATATAAACATTTGCGAAAACGAAAAAGACGTTGTAAAATCAAGCGACATTATTTTTCTTGCAGTCAAGCCAAATGTTCAGGCAAGCGTATTAAAAGCAATTGACGGTGAAATTAAGGATAAATTAATCATTTCAATTGCCGCAGGAAAAACAATTGAATTTATCGAAAGCAATTTAAAATGCAAAGCTAAAATTGTTAGAGTTATGCCAAACATCAACGCTAAAGTCGGTGAGGCTATATCTGCTTATTGCTTTAATGATTCAGTAACCGAAGAGGACAAAACTAACGTTGAAAGCCTTTTAAACGGAATAGGACAGGTACTTTGCCTTGATGAAAGCTACTTCCCTCTTTTCGGTGTTATCGGCGGCTGCGGACCTGCTTTTGCATATATGTTTATTGACGCAATGGCACGTGCAGGAGTTAAAAACGGAATGAAAAAAAGCGATGCACTTAAAATTTCTGCTCAAACCGTATTAGGCAGTGCAAAAATGATTTTGGAAAGCAACGAGCATCCATGGCAGCTTATTGATAATGTTTGCTCCCCCGGCGGTACAACTATCGAGGGTGTAACCTCACTTCAGGCAGACGGCTTTGAAGCGGCAGTTCACAATGCAGTTGATAAAGCGCTTGATAAAGATAAAAAATTATAAAATTAAAGTTCGGTTTTGGGTTACTCCCTTTACCGAGCTTTTTTCTAAAGTTTTTATAAAGATATTATTAAACTATTGACAATGTTTATTTTATATGATATACAGGACTTGGAGGTGGTTATATGAAATATTCTTTTAAAGATTATCTTATTGATACACTTATGTTTGGTTTATCTGTATCAATTACCCCAATTATATATTTGTCAACATTTATAATAGTAAACAAATTTAATTATATAAATTCCCCTGTTAACTTATATTTAGCAATTTTCATTTCATTTTTGTTACCGTTTATATTCGGCATTTTTCTTTCAAGAAAACTTTGCAAACAATCTGTATGTTCATATTTAACAGTTTTCTTAATAATGGAAATAATTTGCATATTTCATATCAAAATTCCGGATAGTTATTTTGTTTTTTTACTTCCTCAGGAAGAATGGATAAGAGGATTATTTAATAAGTATAATGAAATCAGAGAAATAATAATATCTATTATTACACCGGTTTTATACACACTCTTATATTTTTTAGGTTCAAAATTAAAATCAAAAAAACAAATTAATAAATAAACTATAAAAAATAAAAGCTCGGAGCAATCCGAGCTTTTTTCGCATAATTTTTATAGTATGATTACATATACTTTTTGATTTCATCAACCATATCGGTCTTTTCCCAAGAAACACCGAGGTCTTCCCTGCCCATATGACCGTAAGCAGCAACATTTTTATAAATCGGCTTTCTAAGGTCAAGCCTGTCAATAATTGCAGACGGACGAAGGTCGAACACATTATTAACAATATCTGCAATCTTTTCGTCATCAAGCTTACCTGTACCGAACGTATCAACCATAACAGAAACAGGCTTTGCAACGCCGATTGCATAAGCAAGCTCAACCTCGCACTTATCTGCAAGACCTGCGGCAACGATATTTTTTGCTACCCAACGAGAAGCGTAAGCGGCGCTTCTGTCAACCTTAGTTGGGTCCTTACCGCTGAATGCACCGCCGCCGTGGCGAGCATATCCGCCGTATGTATCAACAATAATTTTACGGCCTGTAAGACCTGAATCACCGTGAGGGCCGCCGATTACGAATCTACCGGTAGGATTTACAAAATATTCTGTATCATCGTCAATAAGATCAGCAGGAATAGTAGTTTTAATAACCTTTTCAATAATATCGTTTCTAAGTTGAGAAAGCTCAACGTCAGCGCTGTGCTGGCTTGAAACAACAACAGCAGTTACCTTTACAGGCTTGTCATCGTCATATTCAACCGTAACCTGGGTTTTACCGTCAGCATAAAGATAAGGCAATGTACCGTTTTCTCTAACCTCTGTAAGCTTAAGAGCAAGCTTGTGAGCAAGGCTGATAGGAAGCGGCATAAGTTCCTTAGTTTCATTGCAAGCGTAGCCGAACATCATACCTTGGTCGCCGGCGCCGTTGAGGTTATATTCATCTTCTTCGTCATTCTTAAGCTCTAATGATTTATCAACACCCATAGCAATATCAGGTGACTGACGGTCAAGAGCAAGCAAAACAGCACAGGTGTTGCCGTTAAAGCCTTTCTTATCATCATCATAGCCGATATCGCAAACGGTTTTTCTTACGATTGACGGGATATCAACCGTAGCTTTAGTTGTAATTTCACCCATAACAAGAACTTGGCCTGTTGTGCAAGTAGTTTCGCATGCTACACGGCTTTGCGGGTCTTGCTCGAGCATTGCGTCGAGAATAGAATCTGAAATTTGGTCACAAATTTTATCAGGATGACCCTTTGTTACAGATTCACTTGTAAACAAATGTTTTGACATAATATATTCCTCTCATCAAAAAAATTTGTTAATTGCTTTAGAAAGAAAAAAGCACACGTAACGAGCGTGTGCACTTAGCTATCATCACTCGGTAAGCCGCAGGTATTAGCACCTTACAAATGCAGGTTGCTGTGGTTTCACAGGGCCTGTCCCTCAACCACTCTTGATAAAGCATATTAACATCACACATATAATACAACAACGATTAGATAAAGTCAACAAATATTTATAAAAATAAAGGTTATTTTGTATTTACTATTGTAATTTCTTAATAAATAGTTTATAATTATATAGCAATAAAAGGCATATAGCCTTATAAGGAGGAAAATTATGGCAAAGAAAACCGTATTTATTACCGGTGGTACAGGTAATATGGGTTGGGCTGCCGTTCAGGAAATGCTTAAGCATCCAAGTGATATCAATATCAAGATGCTTGCAAGAAAAAGCCCAAAGAACGAAGAAAAGCTTAAGGATTTAATGGCAAAGCCAAACGTAAAGGTTGTTTGGGGTGACCTTAATGATTACGATTCAATCCTTGAAGGTGTTACAGGCTCTGACTATGTCCTTCACGTAGGTGGTATGGTTTCACCGACTGCTGACTGGAAACCTTACAGAACACAAAAGACAAACATCGGTGCTGCACAAAGCATCTGCAAGGCTGTTCTTGCTCAGCCAAACCCTGATGCAGTAAAAGTTTGTTATATCGGTACAGTTGCCGAAACTGGCGACCGTAACTATCCTATCCATTGGGGACGTTGCGGTGACCCTATCAAAATTTCAATTTACGACCACTATGCAATTTCTAAGACCGTTGCTGAGCGCACATTTGTTGAAAGCGGTATTAAGAATTGGGTTGTAATGCGTCAGTCAGGTATTCTTTATCCTAATATTCTTAAGAATATGGATCCTATTATGTTCCACGTTCCAATCAACGGCGTGCTTGAATGGTGTACAGTAGAAGATTCAGGCAGACTTATGTGCAACCTTGTTCTTGAGGATAAGGCAGGCAACCTTGGCGCTGACTTTTGGAATCACTTCTACAACATCGGTTCAGGTAAGGAATACAGAATTTCTAACTATGAATTCGAGCAACTTCTTCTCGGAACACTCGGTCTTGCAGGCCCTGAAAAGCTCTTTGAGCCTAATTGGTTTATCACTAAGAACTTCCACGGTCAATTCTATGCAGACGGTGACAAGCTTGAAGAATACTTACATTTCAGAGAAAATCTTCCTATAAAGGACTATTTCCACAGACTTGCTGACCACGTTGAATTCTATTTCAAAATACCAAGATATCTTCCAAAGAATCTTGTAGCAGCTTGTGCAAAGCCGTTTATGAAAAAGATTGCTTCTACTCCTGACTTCGGTACTCTTGATTGGGTTAAAACAAATAATCCTGAAAGAATGTCTGCATACTATGGTTCACTTGAAGAATACAACAAGATTCCTACAAAGTGGGAAGACTTTAAAATCATCAAGTTTGATAAGGATAGCAGCGCAGCAGAAAAGTTTAAGCTTGACCATGGTTATGATGAAAGCAAGCCTGAATCAGAGCTTGACATTGAAGATATGAAGCAAGCAGCTAAGTTCCGTGGCGGTGAATGTCTCAGCGAAACAATGGTTAAGGGAGATATGGCTACAAAGCTTAAGTGGAAATGCGGCACTTGCGGTGCTGAATTTGAAGCTTCACCTGCACTTATTCTTCTTGGCGGTCACTGGTGCCCTGAATGCTACATTCCACAGAAGGAATGGAACTATGATGAGGTTGCTAAGACTAACCCGTTCTTCGCTCAGGTTTGGTATCCTAACCACACTAAGGAAGAGCATAATGTTTACAAGTTTGATGACCTCTTCCATATTAACGGAGTTAAATGGGACGATATTAAGCACTAAGCACTGACTTAAATACATATAAATTACTAAACACCTTGCATTAATTTGCAAGGTGTTTTTCATTTTTTGAAATATCTAAAACAATAATATAAAAAAGCTGTCATCAACGATGACAGCTTTTAAAATACGATATTAAAATGTTTTATGTATTAGTCAAACAAAATGTCAGTATTAGCAAATGAAAGCGGTACATATTCACCGTTATTTACATAATAAACTGCAGAAAGCTTAACGGCAACTGCATATTGCTTACCTGAACATGTAAACATATAGCAATCAGCACCATTTACAGTCTTAATACTATTATTAAATGAAATTGCGCTGTTTGATGCATCTGAACTGTAACCTATTTCTCTCCAATTATCGTGAATTGTTTGCTTAAGCATACGCTTAGCATCATTAACAGGAGTAGTAGTAATCTCGTGTGGATTAGAATAAAGGTCATATACAGCCGGTTTTTTGCTTTCCTCTGCAACGGTTGTTTCCTCAACAACAGGTGCGACATAAGCAGTGTTTACATACATAATGATGAAGTAAATTAAGAACCAAATAAGAAGAAGGAGAATTATCATAAGGATAATCTTTCCTGCCTTATTTTGATTTGCAGTTGATGAATTAGCAAATTCCTCTTCGGTAGGAATTTGAACAGGAACGAAAGGTTTACCTTTCTTTGCACACTTTTTCTCTACCTTGGCATTCTTCTTTTCTAATTTCTTAACATACTTTCCGTATGCTTTAGTTGTAGCCTTTTCAGCCTTGATTTCCTTCTTTGTTTGATATTCATCAACATTAGGAATTGCGATAGGAACAAATTCCTTACCGTCTTTTTGAGCCTTAGCCTGAAGCTTTGCATTCTTCTTTTCAGTATCCTTTACGAAGCTTGCATAAGCTTTAGCATGTTTCTTTTCAGCCTTTGCTTTATATTTAGCATTTGCTTTTTCAGCTTTAGCTTCTTTCTTTTCAGATTTTGCCTCTTTCTTGGCAAGTTTCTTTGTTTGCTTTTCTTCTTTAGTCAAGGCACAATTACCCCCTTATAAGTCTAATAGTAGTATACCATTAAAGATATTAAATTTCAACAAAAAAATATACAGAAATGGCAGTATTTTATGAACAAATTGTAAACATTAACGCTTTTTGAACTATTTTGTAACAGAAAAATAAAAAATTTAGAAAAATAAGACAAAAGTTGAATATTTACAAATATAGTTATTATAAATTAAACTGACCAATATATAGTATATTTATTTAGTATAAAGCGAATAAGTGCCGTGATTTTCACGGCTGATAAATTCTTTCTTTTCAAAAGGAGAATTAATATTAATTGCCGCCTCAATAAGTTTCTTTGTAAGCTCAGGTACATCAGAACGATTTAAAGCCTCATCAACGTCAAGCCACAACACCTCGCTGTTTTCATCATTGTCAGAATGTTCCCTACCGCTTACATAATCAGCGGAAAATGCAACATACCAATCCTTAAGATTAAACCTAACAGCGATAATATTTTTAGGCTCAATCACAACTCCTGTTTCTTCAAGAAATTCTCTTTTTACTGCCTGTTCAGGAGTTTCGTCTAAATTAAGATAGCCTCCCGGAACAATAAGAAAATCCTTACCGGCACCGTATGTATGACGAGCAAGGAGCACTTTGTTGTCCCTAAGCACCAAAGCCGTGACAGATTGCTTATAACACGTATTTTCGTCGTTCATATTATAGTTCCTCCGCCAATGACTGTATCGCCGTCATAAAGCACCACAGCCTGTCCTTTGGTTATTGCTCTTTGCGGCTCATCAAAAATAAGTTTCAGTTTGTCGCCGTCCAAATAAGCAGTTGCTCCCTGCTCTTTCATATTATAACGCACACGGGCTTTACACTTAAATTCATTGGGTAAATCAGGAACAAGCAAATTAAAATCAACTGCGTTTACTTCCCTTGAAAACAGTTCGTCATTAGTACAAAGAGTTACCGTATTCTTTTCAATATCCTTATCGGCAACATACATAGGCTTGCCAAAAGCGACACCAAGCCCTTTGCGCTGACCGTTTGTGTATCTAATAATACCATGGTGCCTTCCGATTACATTACCGTTAATATCAACAAAATCACCGTCGGGATATATTTTACCGAGATAACCTTCAATAAACTTAGCGTAATCACCGTCGGGAACAAAGCAAATATCCTGGCTGTCACGCTTGCGTGCATTCAAGAAATGCTGCTCCTCTGCAATTTTGCGGATTTCCGTTTTAGAATATTCGCCCAAAGGAAATTGAATATGCGCAAGCTGATTTTGAGTAAGCGAATAAAGAACATAACTTTGGTCTTTAGTATCGTCACTACCTTTTTTAAGATAAAACCAGCCGTCTTTTTCCTCAACAATTGCATAGTGACCTGTTACAACATAATCGAAGCCGAGTTCGTTCATACGTTGAAAAAGCTTTTCAAACTTTAAATATCTGTTACAATCAATACAAGGATTAGGAGTTCCGCCGTTTTCATAAGTTCTGATAAACTTATTTATAACTTTTTCCTCAAATTCGTCTTTAAAATTAAAAACGTAATAAGGCATAGAAAGACGGCGTGCAACAGCCCTTGCATCTTCAATATCGTCAAGCGAGCAACAGGTCTTTTCCCTACTGATACCGATTTCCTCGTTATCATAAAGTTTCATTGTTGCGCCGATACATTCATATCCTTTTTCTTTCATTAAAAAAGCGGCAACGCTGGAATCAACGCCACCGCTCATTGCGATAATACATTTTTTATTCATTTAACCAAGCCTTATCATTTCATCAATGCATTTTTTTGCACCGATATATGTTTCTTCATCAAGAGTAATTTCTTCGCCGAAAATACCCTTGCAGCAATTAAGTACGTCGACAAGCGTGGTAGCCTTCATATTATGGCATACACAGTCCTTAGAAAGCGGATAAAACATTTTATCGGGACAGCTCATTTGAAGATGAGTTACAATACTGTTTTCCGTACCGATAATAAATTCCTTAGCGTCGCTTTCCTTGGCATAATTCATAATACCTGTTGTTGAGCCTACATAATCGGCGTGTTTAACAACATCAGGCACGCACTCAGGGTGAACAAGCAAAAGTGCATCAGGGTGAGCTTCTCTTGCTCTCTTAACGTCCCTTTCGCCCATTCTTGCGTGAGTTGGGCATCCACCGCTCAAAAGCTTAAAGTTCTTTTCCGGAAGCTGCTTAGAAATCCAATCACCTAAATTACAATCGGGAATAAAAAGAATATTTTTGTTTTCAATCTGTTTGCATATCTTTAATGCAGATGAAGAAGTTACACAAACATCGCAAATTGTTTTAAGTTCACTTGTAGTATTAATATAGGCAACAACCGTATAATCGGGATATTGCTCCTTAACAAGCGAAATAACCTCTTTATCCATCATTTCAGCCATAGGGCATCCTGCATCGGGATTTGCCAAATAGACTGTTTTGTCAGGTGACAGTATTTTAACGGTTTCAGCCATAAAGCGTACGCCGCACATAATTACTGTTTTATTATTAACTTTTGATGCCTCTACAGAGAGAGCAAAGGAGTCACCGACAAAGTCGGCAACCTCCAATATTTCCGGTGATTGATAGCAATGAGCAAGGATACAAATATCCTTCTCCTTTTTGAGCTTAATTATCTCTTGCTGAATATCAGAAATCATATTAATTGTGTACTCCGCACTCCGCACAGTCAACACCTGCAAATTCAGCAGGGTCATATTCTATGCCTTTTTTATCATAATAATCTTTAACAGCAGCCTTAACTGCCTCTTCCGCCAAAACAGAACAGTGAATTTTAACCGGTGGCAAACCGTCAAGCGCCTCAACAACTGCCTTATTAGTAAGCTCTAAAGCTTTATCAATAGGCTGGCCTTTAATCATTTCCGTAGCCATTGAGCTTGAAGCGATAGCAGAAGCACAACCGAAGGTGTTAAACTTAACGTCTTCAATAATGCCATCGTCGCTAACCTTAATATACATTTTCATTATATCGCCGCACTTAGCGTTACCAACTTCACCAATACCGTCGGCATCTTCAATTTTACCAACATTTCTCGGATTTGTAAAGTGGTCCATTACTTTTTCTGAGTATAGAGCCATAATTATTTTTCCTCCTTTTTAATTCTTTCCCAAACGGGAGAAATAGAACGAAGGTAACTTACTACCTCCGGAACTGATTTTACAATATGATCCATCTGTTCCATAGTGTTATATTCACTTATTGACAATCTCAATGAGCCATGTGCGATTTCTACAGGGACACCGATTGAAAGAAGAACATGTGACGGGTCAAGACTGCCGCTTGTGCAAGCAGAGCCGCTTGATGCACAAATACCCTTAGCGTCAAGCAAAAGAAGAAGACTTTCGCCCTCAATGCCCTCGAAGCACATATTCAATGTTCCCGGTAAATGATGCTCAAGGTCACCGTTAATTCTGCTTCTTTCAATTCCCTTAAGCCCATCGATGAGTCTGTTTCTCATTGCGGTAACCTTTTCGGCATTTTCTTGAAGATGGTCTGTAGCATCCTTAATGGCTGTTGCCATACCGACAATAGAAGCCATATTTTCAGTACCGGCTCTTTTATTACGCTCCTGAGCGCCGCCGTAAATAATATTTGTAAGAAGAATACCTTTACGTGCATAAAGGAAACCTACGCCCTTAGGGCCATGGAATTTATGAGCCGAAACAGACAGCATATCGCAATTCATATCCTTAACATTAACCGGAATATGACCTACTGCCTGAACAGCATCTGTATGAAAAAGTACACCTTTTTCCTTACAAATTCTACCTATCTCGGCAATTGGTTGAATTGTGCCGATTTCGTTATTAGCTGTCATTATGGTTACAAGGCAGGTTTCATCTGTAATAGCGTTTGCTACATCCTCAGGCTTAACAATGCCGTTTGAATAAACGTCAAGAAGAGTAACCTCAAATCCTTCTTTTTTGAGCGCATCAAGAGTATGAAGAACAGCATGATGTTCAAACTTACTTGAAATAATATGCTTTTTACCTTTTCTTGCGCCAATGTAAGCAGCAGAACGAATAGCCTGATTATCGGCCTCACTGCCACCTGATGTGAAATATATTTCTTTAGGGTCTGCTCCGATACATTCGGCAACGGTTTCCCTTGCAGCTTCCAAATGCTCCTTAGCAATTTGGCCAACAGAATGAAGTGATGACGGATTACCGTAAATGTCGGTAAGAAGCGGCATCATTGCTTTTAACACACTATCGCTCATCTGAGTTGTTGCTGCATTATCTGCATAAACTGTCATAATATCGCCTTTCTAACCACAATTGTTTTTATACCTGCTGTGGTTGACAGGAAATTAATAAAAATAAAGAAAGAATATATAAGTTAATATTCCTATCTTTTCAATAGGAAATAATAGCACTAATTTCCTACCTTGTCAATAGGATATTATGTATAAATTTTAAACAGTTTATACATCAAACGTAAAATGAATATTATTTTTTTCTGTTACCTTTAACATCAAAATTGTCTGCCAGTGCCTTTTCTGTTTTATTAATTGTAAAAAACAAGGTTACAAATTCAGCGATAAAGATAACAAATCCAACAGCAACAAATACTCTTTGGTCGGTTTTGATAAGGCAAAGCATAATAACAATTGATGCCAAAATAAAAATAATGCTGACTTTAAGCCACAGCTTACCGCAATATTCGTGAGCAAAAATCCAAGTATCCTTATTAATCATCGACCAACCTGTTCTGTAGCCAAAAATATTATTAATATTTTTAGGACCGCCTGCAATAAAATAAAAGCTGCACATAAACATAATAAACGGTAAAACTATTACTATAAACAGCATAAAAAACCACATTTGCATAAATAATCACCTAATTAATTATATCATAATAATTCATATAAAACAATATAATAAGAATTGTTTAGTTTAATAATCGACAAAATTCAAAAGAGTGACGAAAGACTTGAAAAATGCATTCAAATTTTGCAAGAAATAAAAAACAATCAAGACAATGCCGAATAACACCTTATAGCGTGTAGAAAAAGTCAAATTACAAATTTCTACACGCTTTGAGACTTCGAGAAAGTGAGATAAATTTCGTATTTTGCGAGCGGGAGCTGTACGTGGGTACTGCCCCCGAGCAAAA
>OLOC01001928.1_pt1 | contig 10636 bp, 7 predicted proteins | sample 1643111 | NCBI WGS metagenome assembly OLOC01 (sample SAMEA3136633, study PRJEB25190) | human gut metagenome
TATCGCCCCTCATTTCTATTTTATCTTGTTTGTACCCCTTGTACACCGATGTTTCGGATTGGAAAAATACATTAGAAGGAAACAATCAAGTTGTCGTTATAAGTGATTTGGAAGCTGCTATGGTTCTTCTTTGGGAGCAGTTGGATGATAAGGATGAACTATTCCAAATGCTTCTTTTGAAGATGAATAAAGAAATATGCAGTCGAATTGAAAATGAGGCAATTTATGAGGCATTTTGCATCGATGCGATTGATACAGCAGATGAGGTGGAAATAAAAAATATAAAGGTTTCTAGCATTAGAGAAGATATTGTCCCTCTCAATGTGGAAGCAGATTGTGTTTTGCTTCAAATTACTGCTGTGTTAGTTGTTGATGGATGCTCAGAATTTTTGGATGCGAATCGTTCTGTTTGGGACAATGAAGATCGGTGCTATTATTTTAGCGCATATACTCACTTAGATTTCTATCATGCATCAGCTGAGGTTGATTGTGAAGTTAAAATAAAGTTTTCGAGTGATGGGAGTTTCTCTGACATTGAATTGGTGTCCATAAAACTTCTGAATAAATGGGATATTGATTTGGAGCTTGAGGGTGCTGAAATAGAGGAAAGAGATATTACGGACTATGGAGAAGATGAATATCGTGCAGAGCAAGCTGAATCTTCAGAAGAATACTATCACCATTGAGGTTCCATAAAACTTTGAAAAATGAATAACTGCTCAATCACAGTTGTAGAGTCAAAAATAGAGCGGAAGCCTGTGTTCCAGCCTTATTTAACCGTTTGATCAAAGAAGTTCACTTTAGCGCCCACTTTGCAACGACTGAAGGCATTGAATACTACGAGGATCGCAAGCTGGACAAGACGCAAATCCTGCGTTTGGCAACATGCAAAATATATTAATGAAGGCCACCATGTAATTCTGAAAGGTGCCTCAGATAATGGAAAAACATATATCACCTGTGCTCTTGGAAATGCCGCTTGCCGCCGCTTAAGAAGATTGCTTACATTCGCTTGTCCGAATTGCTGGACGAAATTACAATTGCCGGCAGTCGTGGTGAATTGAAAAGTTGCAAACTGTCTACAGGTTGTGCCATGCCAGCGCTTTTGCTGGCATGAAGGTTCGATGAGGTGACATAAATATTCCTATAGAATAGCCTAATTTGTATGTGCAGATTCCGATATACAACTGGGGTTTTAGTGCGTGAAAGTTGGGCTGGGCCGACGATGCAGTGGGGCGAAGAGTTCGTGTAGATGGGGGCTACGATTCCGATTTATACAAATGGCTTCTCTAAAAAGGCGGCTATCTTTTTTATATTGGAATTCAAAAAAATGTAAAAAACTTTTTTACAACGAGGTTGATTTCACGAAGCTGATAGTATATAATAATAGCAGAAGGGAGAGATGAAAAGTGCGATTTGATGAACTTTTTGAAATGAGAAAACTGACAGGGAGAAAATTGAAGGACTATATTCGCAGCAATGGATTCTCAAAGGTATCATTCTGTAAGAAAACAGAAATTTCTCGCCCTACTTTAGATAAGATTTTGAATGGCGAGATAGATAGTAAGAGTACATTCGATAGGCACTTGAATAAAATTCTTACAAGTTTGAGCATTGACCCGGATACTTTGATGAGATTTTCACCGAGAGTGCAAAGTGTAGATGCCGTGTACTCACAAAATGCTCCAATAGATTATCAGATGAATGATAAGGCAAAGGTGGAGTATGATTTGTTACAGGATATTCTAAATCTTTGCAGTGTTTATTATTAAAGGCGGAAGGGTATGAGTGAGCGAATTACAGCAGCCAACTTAGATGAGGTTATCAAAAGAAACGGAGTTATTGAGGAACAGATGAAGCAGAGTGCTTCGCTTATCGGGTCAAAATACAATCCGATGCAGATAAATTCTCCAATACAGTTGGCGTTACAGATTTTAAGACCGTATGGTTTGATACAGCTACCGATTGATAATCGCTATTTAAGTGGAGCAATTTTTGTTCGGGATGAAAAGCGAATCCCATTGATAAATACAGCACTTCCGAGAGCAAATCAGTATTTTACAGCGTGGCATGAAATTTATCATCTGTTGTTTGATGAAGTTTCTTTTGACCATTTGATTGAGTCCGAAACATTGATGGAAGAACGAAAGGCTGAATATTTTGCTGCGCTTATGCTGTTGGGAAAACTTATGCCGTATTTTGAGGGATTAAAGGATATGGACTTCCAAGCAAAAGCATTTCAATGTATGAACGCTTTCCAAGCGCCCTACAAGGCAGTGCTGATCTCACTGTACGAAAGTGCAGTGAAGAATGGGAACACGGCTATCGCAGAAGAAGTTAAGGAAAATTTTGATGTGCAGGTTGAAGATATTGCACACAGATTCCGCAATTTAGGATTGGATGATTCTCTTGTGCGGCCTTCGTATGTAGTAAATGTGAGTCTGTTGCAAGAAAAAATCAATAAGATGATTAGCAATGAGCCGGAAGTGGAATACCATAAAGACAATGAAGCATTTCTAAAAACAGTTTTAAGTGAATTTAAAACGCTGACTGGAGAGGCCGATGCTTAATATACCAGAGTATAAAGAATATGGTGGGGAAACCAGAATAGCACTTATGGATAACTCATCGCTGGCATTTATGCACGAGCTGAGCCAGAGAAGTTATCCAGCTGATAGAATCCTCGGAGTATACGATTTGATTCTTATCCCGAAGTGGGTAATGGAAGAGATTGAAGATTCTACATACAGAAGCACCTATGTAGAACAGCTTCAAGCACAAGGGTATCCTATTCGTTGGATTGATGAAACGAAGTATGCTGCTTTTGTCAATGATGAAGATGTGAACTTGTACTACATTGTTGAAGCTGCGGTGTCGCGTGTGTCAGAGTTGATGCGCTTTCTTCGTAGGAAAGTAAAAACCGAAGATTTGATTGATTTGCCTTCCGCAGAAGAATGGATGAATCGGCTGTACGATGAATGGCCGATTCATGGAAGAACGCTGTCAACGGGTCGTGTTCTAAAAAAGAACGCAGGAGAAATCTCATTGACGATTCTTGCTGAAGTATTCGCGTGGTATCACGATGAAGTGGACAGTCTGACAATCTATACGCAGGATACGGATGCGCATGAGTTCCAAACGAATGCAGAACGGATGTTGACGGGAAAATCTGAATTTACACCTGCGCTGGATTCTCCGATTTCGGTGGCCTTTAAGTCAAACGACTTTATTTTGTGCCAGATGTATCGTGAGGGAGCCTTAACTTTGAATGAGGTGCGGCAGCTTCGCCGCGATGATAGAAAATTGACTTATACACGGCAGCAAGCAGATAAGTCGATTATTTGCCGCAAAGAAGTCATAGCGAAAGAGCAGTTCATTGATTTGATTCAAGACGCGACAGTTCAAATTTTGTTCTAACAGTGATATGGTAGAAAAAAGGGCAGAAGATGTACCTGAAATGGGCTGCATATAGCAAAGAACGTTTCTACGTTGATATTTAAAAGATAAAAAGAAATTCTTCTCGTGAAGAAAGACTTGATCTGGAAGATTGATTAGAAGATTTGAGTAAAGTATCTCGAGTAAAAGTCTGCATATAAGATTAACATATAGAATGAAAAGCGAACCATTCACAATCTTATATGTTTACAAAATCTAGTGTAGGCTCGTGGCAAATGAGAAAATTTATGTTACGGTAGAGGTTGGCTTAATAATGGGAGCAATGGCAACAGAGTTCTGAATTTTGTTGCAAAGTATGATTAGAAGTGGGTGTGAAAATGATTATATCCGAATTAAGGGTTTATAATTTCCGTCGATTCAAAGCTGTGGATGATGCTCCCGGTTTAAAAATTACTTTTCACAAGGGACTAAATGCTCTAATTGGCGAAAATGATTCCGGAAAAACCGCCGTAATAGATGCATTAAAATTAGTCTTGTTGACACAGAGTAACGAGTATATCAGACCGTCAGATGAGGATTTTTATAAGACGATTGATGGAGATGCTTGCTCAGAGTTTAAAATCGATTGCACGATTTCAGAATTCACGCAGAATGAAGCAAAAAACTTTATTGAATATCTTTCGTTCAACAAGACCGAAAATGGGATTGAATATACGCTTGAACTTCATTATCGGGCATGGAAAGATGGGCATAGGATATATCAGGAATTGCGTGTGGGCGATGTGGAGGACGGGATTTCGATTGACGGAAAGGCAAGAGAACTGCTAAAAGCTGTTTATTTGAAACCACTCCGTGATGCCGAACGGGAAATGAGTTCCGGACGTGGTTCCAGAATCTCCCAAATACTTCTCAATCACCCTGTTTTCAAAGATAAAAAAGAACATGCGGTTCTCGACATCTTTCGGGGAGCAAATAAACAAATTGAAGATTATTTTACAGATAATGTAGATGGGAAGCGTATCCTTCAGACAATCCGCAGCAATTTAGAGTCGTTTAATGATAAAGGTCAAGATAGTAATGCAGAATTGAAAACTTCGGACATTCAGCTTAAGGCTATACTGGAGTCTCTGTCATTAGATGCCCCTGAGTGTAACCCTGGACTTGGGGAGTTGAATCTGCTATTTATTGCGGCGGAATTACTGCTACTTAAAGACGACATGGATGGGGGGTTAAAACTGGCTTTAATTGAAGAATTGGAAGCCCACCTGCATCCACAAGCGCAACTTCGGCTAATCAGTTATCTCCAGAATGAATATAACAAGAACGATGTTCAAATTATCATATCGACACATAGCCCTATTCTAGCATCAAAAATCAACCTCAAGAATTTGATTTTAATGAAAAATGGCACTGGACATGATTTGGCGGAAGGACAAACAGGGTTACAAAAAGGTGATTACCTGTTTCTACAACGTTTTCTCGACTCGACAAAAGCTAATTTGTTTTTTGCTAAAGGTATCATAATGGTCGAAGGTGATGCAGAGAATATTTTGATACCTGTTATTGCAGATATTTTAGGCTATCCATTAGAAAGATACGGTTTATCTATTGTAAATGTTGGAAGCACAGCTTTCCTTCGATATAGTAGAATTATGGTGAGAAAAGACGGTGCAGATATTGGAATACCGGTTTCCGTAATAACTGATTGTGATGTAAGGCCATACGACGTTGATCCCGTAACAAAAGAAAAAATATTCAACGAAAAGGAAGTTGAATCTTCGCAGGCTAAAGAAGAAAAAGACAGAAGATATACAAATGGCTCGGTATGCGCCTTTACTTCACCTCGGTGGACACTCGAGTATTGCATTGCCTTGAGCAGTCTTTCGGATGATTTCCACAAAGCGGTTCATTATGGGAAGAAAATTCTGAATGCCCAAGAGAATATTTCGCTGACTGATGCAAAGATTGATGAAGCAAATGGTGCCGCCGAAGCGGAAGCACAGGCGTGGAAGGAGCTCTCCCATGCTAAAAAGGCATACAATGTTTATAATTTAATGCTTAATGGGGATGGAAAAAGCAGTCTGAAAGCGATTGTTGCGCAGTGCTTGGCTTCGCTTTTGCGTTGGAAAATATCTATAATTCCAGATGGACTAACACAAGAAAAGATGTTTGACCTTGACTTGTATGGATTCAAAATTGACGAAGGTAAGAAAGAAACATTGAAATCCGAAATCGAGAACGACCCATTTTTAAGCTATATTGTGAATGCCATTAAATATGCAGCAGGGGGATACGGTGTAGATAAGAGAGGGATTCTGTGATGGAATGGAAGATTTCCGACCAAGATATTCAAACCGTAGAGGAACTCCTTTTGCCTCACGGTGCGCATTTCCCGGAAGATGCAAAGAAAGTTATATGCTGTTGGCATTCAACTGATGTGGCAGCTTGCCCGGGCAGTGGAAAAACGACGGTCCTTCTAGCAAAGCTGAAATTATTAGCAGATAGGATGCCACTTGAAAAAGGTGCAGGAATTTGCGTGCTCTCACATACAAACGTTGCTGTTGACGAAATAAAAAAACGGCTTTCTGGTTATTCAGACCGGCTTCTCAGTTATCCAAATTACATAGGTACAATTCAGTCGTTTATTGACAGGTTTGTGACTATGCCATACCTGCGAAATATTTTTGGAATGAATGTTCAGGTAATCGATAGTCTGACTTATGCACAGTTTGTGCTTAATAAGATGGAGCATAACGCAAGGTACAGAGAGCTTAACTATGTAACAAGAAATAATTTCCGAACAGGAAGTCAATTTTCAGAACGAATCAATCACACACAGTCATTGTACATACGAGATGATGGAGCACTTTGCATTCGAAAGCAGACAAGACCTTTGGCGGGTGCGGGAAAACCTTCCACAGAGCAATATAGGGAATTGGTGCTTGAACTTCTAAAAAATGAAGGAATTATACAATATCAAGATACCTATGCATATGCACGTGCTGCTATTGATGAATTACCAACAGAGTATACGAATCTGTTTTCTTCACGATTCCGATATGTATTTATCGATGAGTACCAAGACTGTAACTACATTCAAAGACAGGTTATAAACTCATTATTTGCCTCTGAGAAATGTGCAGTATTCAAAATTGGTGATTCTGATCAAGCTATCTATAATTCGGCCGAAGATACAACCTCCGACTGGATACCTCAGCCTGACTTTCTCTCAATTATGACTTCGTGTAGGTTTAACCAAGAAATTGCAGACGTGATTTGTAAGCTGAAAAAAGATGATAAAAATATTATAACACTTGCTGGGAAAACGGGCATAAAACCCATTTTGTTTGTCTTTTCCCCCGAGAAGATTGACAAAGTTATGGACGAGTTTATTTCTACCTTAGATAGGTATGAAATCTACGATAATAATGGAATATATAAAGCTATCGGAGCGAGAAAAAAAGAAAATTCAGCCGGTTTGAAAATTGGAAGCTATTGGAGTAATTTTGATGGCTCAACAAAGAAGAAAAGTGAATGTAGCTATTGGGCTTTAGTAGATGAGATAAGCAAATCTTTGTTAGCTGGAAAATTATATAGAGCAGAGCAAGTTGTCTGTAGGCTATTGTGCAGAATATTTCACTACATACCAATAAAGAACTCTGCATCAGGGAAAGACTATACCGTAGCAACTATGAAAAAAGCTATCAACGAAAAATACAGCGAACAATATCGTCAATGGATATATGAAATGTCGCAAATACAAAAAATTGATAGATATTCAGTAGATCAAATAATACGTCAAAAGATAAATGAAATAGGAAGAATCAACAACCAAAGTCAAGCCGATATATTTGCGGCTCTTCCAGAGCTTTTTCTCAGAGATGACGAAGGTGCAAATCCTATGGATATGCCGGAAAAAAACGTATTAATCGAGCCCATCAGAGGGCGCAAGATTGTATTTGACACTATTCATGGTGTCAAAGGTGAAACGCATGATGCAACGCTATATCTTGAAACCGACATGCAGGGAGCATCAGACTTGAATCGGATTCTTCCTTACTTTGGTGTTGGTCGCTGTCGAAGTTCAAATCTATATGACTACAGTCGTAAACTTGCATATGTTGGCATGAGCAGACCTAAGAAGTTGTTGTGCGTAGCAATGCAAGCAAAGACTTACGAGAAAAGCAGGGGTGTATTCGATGCTGATTGGGAAATTGTTGATTTAAGAGACTAATGATGTGAAGGACTATGTGCCAACTGATGTACAGACTTTGAGGAAAAATCTTATGTCTCATGATTGTGACGAAAACGGGCAAATACAAATCATTTGCGAGGGTATACGCAAGCTTTGAACAGCTATTGAAAAAGTGCAATGAAGAAGAGAAACTTGTATGAATAACTAGCAGGCAATTCTTGACAACGAATCCAGCTATACAGTTATCCATGTGGGAGGTGCTTACTATGTGCAACCTTAGTCAGGGAGTCAGGGCCGAAGGCAGAGAGGAAGGCAGGAAAGAAGGCATCAGCATAGGAGAGATTGGGATGCTCGTTCAGCTTGTTCGAGACGGTGATTTGAAACCAGAGCGTGCTGCTGAAAAGGCTAAAATGACAGTCGAAGAATTCAAAAAAATAATGGCGAACTACCCATTGCAGGCTGTATAAAACAAAAAATTTAAAGAATGTAGCTCGTTTCTATCATAAAGCGCACGATTTGGTGGCGCGCTTGTATGGGGTTCAAGAGGCCGTGAGTTCGACTCTCGCCACTCGGACCAAAGATGGCTGTCAAGGTCAGCAGGAGCGTCAAATCCGAAAGGATTTGGCGCTTTTTGTTTTTTACGGCTTCAATCGCGGCAGCGCCTGCTCTAAGCCGTTGGCGATGGAGCGCTTGCGGCGTATGTCCAGATGGCCGTAGATGTTCGCGGTCATCTTGATGTCCGAGTGGCCGAGCCACTCCTGCACGTCCTTCAGACCGTAGCCCTCTGACAGCAGCATGCTGGCGCAGGTGTGGCGTAAATCGTGAAACCGGATGTGGGGCAGGTCGTACTTCTTCAGCAGCTTGTGGAAGGTGTGGCTCACATAGTCGGGGGAGTAGGGGTGCCCGTCCTCCCAGGTGAACACGTAGTCGTTGTCTATGTAGTCCTTGCCGAAGTGGTTGCGGTAGTACTGCTCCTGCTGAAGCAGGATTTTGAATAGCCGCACCGCATCATCGGTCAGGGGAAAGCTGCGGAAGCTGGATGCGTTCTTCGTCTTGTTCTTCTCCACGACCTTCGTGACCCGGGCCACGGTGTGCCGTATGGTCAGCGTCTGCATCGCAAAGTTGATGCTGTCCCATTTCAGCCCCAGTACCTCGCTGCGGCGCAGGCCGTACAGCGCGGTGACGTAGACAATAGGGTAGAGACGCTCGTTTTTGACGGCGGTCAGCAGGTCTCGCATCTGCGCTTCCGTGTAGAACGTGCCGGTAAACTGCGCCGCGTGCGGCATGACGACCAGATCGGCGGGATTTGTTTGAATCAGACCGTCCCTCTGCGCTAATTTGAGCGTCTGATTGAGCACGTTCTTGTGCTGACGCAAGCTGACCGCGGATAGGCCGCCGTGGCCGTCAGAACGCCCGAATTTGGCCTTTACGTTGATGTAGGTCTGCAGCGTCTCACCGTCAACATCGCATAGCCGGATTTGCAGGTCATCGAAGTAGGGGAGAATGTGCGCTCGGGCCTGAACCTCGTAGCCTTGGTAGGTAACCTCGTCCACGCGATGCCGGACATCCTCAAGCCAGCGGCGCACGGCGTCACTGAAAAGCATATCAGGAGGAACTTCCTGTTCAGGCTTTTCGCCGAGCATGTCAAGCATGAGCTGCCTGGCTTTGCCCTCGTTTCCTGTTACTGACAGACCTGTGGAAACCCAGGTCTGATTTTTTTTGCCATCTGTCGTATGCGTGAGCACGACATAGTATTTGTCGTTTTTTACGCGCAAGCTGGCTGTCATGAGAAGGGCCTCCTAAAGCATTGTGGCATAAGATTGCACCTCCAAGGATTGACTGGCGGGACGGGGCGTTTTCCTCGTCCGCAAAACCAGTATACTACAATCGTTACGATTTCAAAAATGTACGAATGGAACCAATATGGCGGCACAGCAATGCCGTGAAAGCAGGTACTTTCACGGCATAATCTGCTGCTATATTGGTTTTGCGTTTTTCTCCCCCTGCAAATTCCAGACAGGCAACCCTTCACGGCGCTGTGCCCTGCAAGGCGGCCTTTGGGCCGGCCTTGCAGCATGTTGTCACGCCTTCTTGGCACGCTCCCCGGATGCCCGGATCATGGCGATGCTTCCCCAAAAGCGGTACGGCAGAGGACGCTATTCAGTTGTCGCGAGAGGAAGTATATCTCCTCTCAATTACAATGGATAGCGTCGGAGTGTGGGAATGGGACGGGGAAAATAAAAAATATTTTTGTAGTGAGCAAATGGGGCAGTGATTTCAGAGAATCTTTATTATTGAACGAATTGAGTGATTTTGTTTTAAATGGAATATGTGGTTGATTTGCTTCGCTATCGAAGATATAATTACGGTAGAGCGGGATTTGAAGATATATTATTGTTTGTGTTTATAGGAAAACATTTCGTGATTGTAATTTGAAAACCTGACATTTTATGCGGAGGAGGAAATAAAATGAACGATAGAATAGATGCTGTTTTGGTTGATACCTCTGTATACCATAAAAAGCAATGTGATTTTGAGGGAATTACGAATTCAATTATTCCGATGCTTCTGCAATTACTAAGAGCAAATAATATTAAACTGCTTTCTCATCCAATTCTCATGAGAGAAATAAAGAAGCATATTGGCCAGTCTGAGTTAATTTCCCGAATCAATAATTTTCAATCGGCGCTAAGAAAGTATAATAAGCAGCTTCAGATGATTGGAACTTCAGCAGAAGAACTTAATCAAAAGCTGGAAGCATTGAATATGGAGAAGCGACTGACAACTTGCTTTGAAGCCTTTTACGAATACGCAACTGTTATTCCGGATGCAAATGTAAATGATGTTTTTGATGATTATTTTAATGCCCGCCCTCCCTTTCGAGCAGAGGGAGAAAAGAAACATGAATTTCCAGATGCATTTATATTGAAAGGCCTAAAAAAGTATTGTGATAACAATCCAGACGAGACAATCCTTGTAATAAGTGATGATTGCAACGGTGTACAAAGGGAACATAATAAAAAACTTAATAATGGACTGCCAATC